>Ga0325402_1001303_pt1 | contig 20098 bp, 17 predicted proteins | sample PopdelMetagenome_22_FD_207212 | JGI IMG/M metagenome (GOLD analysis project Ga0325402, IMG submission 207212) | Populus deltoides microbial communities from Bellville, Georgia, United States - Xylem-PdKOR-R3 | ecosystem: Host-associated > Plants > Phyllosphere > Stem > Wood/Secondary xylem...
TAATGGTCACTCTAAACTTCTATTTCATGAACTTGTGCTGTTGTATTCTTATAAAAGTAGATGTTGACCAAATTTTAGATGTTTTGAAAAATCCTGTTTTGGAATGTATTTCGCTATTGAGCTTATTGGGTCCCTTCATAAAACTAAGGGATGATTACAGGCTCAGGGCTGGCCATGAGAAACATGTAGGGGAAGTGATGAGTTGAGCTTAATTTTAAGAGATGGAAAGTTATTTTGATGTGTATGTGTTGTATGTATGCTGTGGGATAGATTGTTTAGAATTGTAATGGGTGTTATAAGATTTTTGTAAGGATGTTTTTCAAAATTAATGGAGAAAGTGTTGAGTTGTGTAAAGATTTAAATTATATAGAATAAAAGTAGTGGAATTGGATTAAAAATGAAAGAAAAATAATTATAAAATGTGTCATGCTTTGTACAATGTTGGATGGCGGGGAGGGGGGTGTGCTCATACATTCTGGATCGAAGGGGTTTTGGATGTATTGGGATAAATCATAAAATTATAATTTGAAAGGATTCATGAGTCGTCACCTAATATTATGGTCACAATAAAACCTAATGGTTTGCAAGAGTCTGGATAAAGAGACTGGTTATTCAAGAAAAAGACGTATTATCCTTAGTGCACCCTATCTATGGTAAGCTACATTGTTGAAGGTTCAAAGTCATGTTTCTATTAGTTAGTCAGTCTAAGGTTTAAGAAAAATCCTTCCCGGTAAAAATATACTTATCTTATAAGGTTAAAAACTGATCATTCTAAAATAAAAAAGAAATTGTCTAAGGTTTTAAAAAAACTCCTTCTCAGTGAGGAGATTCTTATCTCATCATGTTAAAACCTAACAATCCTAAAACCTAGATAATAATAAAAAAAACATTTTTTTATTAGAAATTTTAATCAAATCATAATGCATAATCGCAAACTTGTTATGATACTCATTAAAGATTTCTTTTATATTTTTCAAAGTATGATAAAATGCAATTTATATATTTTTTTATGAAATATGCATGGAAATTTTATAATTTAGCAATATGCACACAAAATAAAATATATTTTTGTATTTTTGAAATGATAATTTAAAACAAATTGGAATTTTTTGAAATATTAAAGAAAAACATGTAGTTTTAATACCCGGTCAGTATCTTACAGTTAAAGTCTACGACCCTGATATTAGGGGGGCGTGTTTGCTAAACACGTTCTTAACTAAAGAGTTAAAGGCTTTAAAAAATGCTTTAAGACCGTGTTTGACAAACACGTTTTCAGGACAAAACATTGTGCTTTTTCTTTGATAAAAATTGATTATGCCAAATATTGCCTTATTAAAAAATAGGTTAAGCCTAACCTATTTTGTGCTTCCTAGACCAAAGACCCAAGCCCATAAACACAACTTGAAACCAAAAAAGAAGAAAACAAAGATCAAAGGGGAAAAGCATTTGAATTTGCTTAAGAACACCAAGAACTTGAATGAAGATTCAAAAACTGACCAGATCAAATTGAAATGAAGGCACAGAGACATGTAAACACACTATTCAAACAAGAATCTATGGTGACTCGAATATTACGATTATTTGATTCTATAAAAAAAACAAAAAAAAAGGAAGATTAAAAACCTTTAAATCGGTGTTTTTAAGCCAGAAAAGTTTTAGATTAAAAATCAACAGACATGCATACACATACACACAAAAACCATCAATCGATCACAATGACTCAGAAAACAATTACCTAAGACAAAGTTCAATGGATGAATGGTAACCTGGAAAAGTTAGCAAACCCAGAAACCTAACAAAAGGTCTAAACCCATAAAAAGTGAGACAAAACTCAAAAAAGCAGCCTAAACCTAGCAACCTAAGCTTAAGCATATTATAACATTTAGGGGAAGTGATGAGTTGAGCTCAATTTTAAGAAATGAAAAGTTATTTTGATGTGTATGTGTTGTATGTATGTTGTGGGATAGATATCTGGTTTAGAATTGTAATGGGTGTTATATGATTTTTGTAAGGATGTTTTTCAAAGTTAATGGAGAAAGTGTTGAGTTGTGTAAACGATGAAATTATATAGAATAAAAGTAGTGGAATTGGATTAAAAATGAAAGAAATATAATTATGAAATGTGTCATGCCGTGTACAACGTTGGATGGTAGGAAAGGGATGTGCTAATGCTTTTTGGATCGAACGAGTTTCGGATGTTTTGGAATAAATCATAAAATTATAATTTGAAAGAATTCATGAGTTGTCACATAATATTATGATCACAATAAAACCTAATGGTCTGCAAAAGTCTGGATAAAGAGACTGGTTGTACAAAGAAAAGACTTATTACCCCCAATGCACCTTATCTATGGTAAGCTACATTGTTGAAAGTTTAAAGTCATGTTTCTATTCGTTAGTCAGTCTAAGGTTTAAAAAAAGTCATTCTCGATAAGGATATACTTATCTCATCAGGTTAAAACCTAATCATTCTAAAATTCAAAAACAATTGTCTAAGGTTAAAAAAAATCCTCCTATTTAAAAAAAGTCATTCTCAATAAGAATATACTTATCTCATCAGGTTAAAATCTAATCATTCTAAAATTCAAAAACAATTGTCTAAGGTTAAAAAAAATCCTCCTTAGTGAGGAGATTCATTTCTCATCAGGTTAAAATCTAACAATCCTAAAGCCTAAAAAAATAATAAAAAAGTTTTTTATTTGAAATTTTGGTCAAATCCTAATGCATAATCGCAAACTTGTTATGATATTCATTAAAGATTTCTTTTTTATTTTTCAAAGCATGATACAATGCAATTTATATATTTTTTTTATGAAATATGCATGGAAATTTTATAACTTGGCAATATGTACACAAAATAAAATATATTTTTGTATTTTTGAAATGATAATTTAAAACAAATTGGAATTTTTTGAAATATTGGAGAAAAACATGTAGTTTTAATACCCGGTCAGTATCTTACAGTAAAAGTCTATAAGAAAGAAGAAAACAAAGATCAAGGGGGAAAAGCATTTGAATTTGCTTAAGAACACTAAGAACTTGAATGAAGATTCAAAAATAGACTAGATCGAATCGAAATGAAAGCACAGAGACATGTAAACACACTATTCAAACAAGAATCTAAGGTTGAATCATCATGATAACCTAGTAAATATCACGATTATTTGATTCTATGCAAAAAAAAAAAACTTGAAAAAGGAAGATAACAAAACCTTTAAATCGGTGTTTTAAGCCATAAAAATCAACAGACATGCACTCACACAAGAAAACTATCAATCGACCAAAATGACTCAGAAAACAACAACTTAAGACAAAGTTCAACTGATGAATGGTAACCTAGAAAAGTTAGCAAACCCAAAAACTTAACAAAAGGTCTAAACCCATAAAAAAATGAAATAAAACTAAAAACAAACATTCTAAACCTAGCAACCTAAGCTTAAGCATGCTTACTATGAATTGTTGGAATCATCAAAATAACAAGAAATAAAAGATTAAAGGCAAAAATAATAAGCGAGAATCATAATGACAATAAGCAAAAAAAGCCTCTCTCTATGCATAAATATCATTCCATTCATCATAAATATTATTTTGAATCTTAAATAACATGCTTATAACTTTAGCAAACCTAGTAGACCAAATGAAAACAAACTAAACCATAACATTATCAAAACCTAAAACAAATTGTTATAACTTTAAACAAGATTATCCTAATATCAAAGCATGCAAAAAACAACATTCTACACTAATATTTTCCATTCTGTAATTATATTATAACACATTAAAATAAGGCAATATACAAAACTTGAGCATATACAATCTATATTCAAAGCATGTTTAAACATTCCAAATAATAAGCATGGCCTTAAAAGTAATAAATGACTTTAAAGAATGCATAACAAACATAATAAACAATAATTTAAAAGACAAAAATAAAAAGGGAGGAGGAGTGCTCATTGAGTTCCACCCTCTTATCAAAGTTTTAAGGTTTACCTAGCCATGAGAAAGTTGATTCCTTCTTTGGATTCTTTGTTTTTTTTCCCTTGATTTTCAGCTCCTTTTCAATCTTAAATTGATCTAGATTTCCATGCTTTATTTTTAAAACACAATCTTTGTTATCTTTCTTTCCTTTTTATTTTAAGTATTTTATTGATTTTTTGTATTTTCTTTCTTTTTTTTCTTTATGATTTTCTTTGTAATTTTTTTTCCAAATCTTTCCTTTTGGTATGCTCAAGAACAACATTTTATAAGCTAAACCAAGCCAAAAATGGCAAAACCATGGTAGTTTTGCCAAGAGTTTGTTGAAGAAGATTCTTGCTTATTCTCTACTTTAACCTCTATAGAAATATACATTTTGGTTCCTTTTGTCATTTAATGAGTTTAAACCTGTCAAGAGAAGGTAGCCATGAATTTTAAACTATCATGCCGGTTTTCTTCTTCAATCATGGCTGAATAAGTAAGCTACTTTGAAGAGATCATCATGACAAACTAGATGTAAACATGGGATAAGAGTAGTTGATCCTTAAAGAGGGAATGTATATCTATCACGAAAGTGAGCTCTCGATCAACTTAAAAGATGATCCTTATAAATGAGGTATTTCTTACTTCGTTGGTGGTGGTTTGAGTCTCTAAGGTGGTTGGTGATGTCATGTTTATTTATTTGAAGGTGGCAATCTGATTAGTCTTCTCGTTTGAAAACAATGACAAACAAGGACTAGAGAACGTGTTATTCATTCTTTTCATTAAAAATGAGTGACATGTCGTTTAGATTAAAACCTAGAAATTAGAGTTTTCTAATTTGGATTTTGCAAACTTCAATTTGATCCCTATTATTTTAATTCTAGCATATGTATCCTTAATTGGCCCTGAAACTTCTTAATTGTTGCAATCACACCCCTGAAAACTTTGATTTCCCTCCTCTAATTTGAGCATCTTTCTCAAATTAATCCTTGGTTTTTAATTTATTCAATTTGACCCCTATCAATTATCAAACTTTTATTTTTTTTTCAAATTAACCTCTGATTTTAATTGATTTAAGCCCCCAAACTTACATGTTTTTTGCACTTTGGTCTTTAGTTTTTAGATTCATTAATTTGGCCCTTAATTGACCCTTGAACTTTAATTTTCTTGCAATCTCACCCTTTGATTTCATTCAATTAAGCTTATAAAAACTGAATGTAGTCCTCCAAAACTCCAATTTTATCAATTAAGTCTAAATTGAGCTTCCAAACTTAATTTTTCACCAATTAAGTCCTTGCACTTAATTAATTCTTTTAATTTTAGCCTAAACTAATTTATAAACTTGATTAAAACTTTAATTAGACCTATTATTAAATCAAATTGGCTATTAAAAATTTAATTAAATTCTTAGACTTAATTTTTATGCAAATTCATTCAATTTCTTAAGTTAAACTTGAATTTGCACTACCTTTTATATTTAGGTCTTTCAATGGTGCAATCGAGTTTCTACAAAAGTCAAAGATCCAATTTGACCCCTGCATCTCTCATTTATGCATGTAGATCATTCTTCAACTTGATCTTGCCAACCAAGTCGTTTATCTTTGTGCATTTTTTTTTTATTTTGCAACCTCTTTCTTATTTTTATTTGTATTTAAAAGAAAATGATAAATTTAGGGGAACTTGAAATTGGATTATGACGAAAATGGTTACAAGGCTAAGGTTGATAATGCAGTTGAACTTGCGATAACAAATGATTCTGAACAGTTAGGTGTAGGTCTACCACAACTAGATGAGAATCTACCACAGATAGATTACATAGATGACCTAACATAGACATTTATGGACCAATGAGACATGTCTAGATTAATAACTCAAATGCCATAAATTTTAATCTGACATTTAGATCGCACTCAAATTTTTACAAGATTTTTCGGAGACTATTTTCCTTAGAATTTCCATGGAATTACTATTCCGACCATCGGATCTCTAGATTTTGAAAATCTCACATTGAGGCCTTGGTTTTGGTAGTTTTTGTAATTTTTCTTGTTAATTTCAGATTTTATGCTTCCTTCATTTGTAATCTCAAATTTTTATTTTTGTTTTCTAGTTGAGGTAGAGTTCATATCAGCAACCCTTTTGCTTATTAAAATTCTTGTGCTCTTTCTGTATTTTATTGTCTTCAACTTCCGCCTATATCAGTCGACCATGAGTAAATTAAAAGGAAATGAAAGAATTAAATGGGAATTTATATGATTGTGTTAGTTGATAAAGTTGTGTTAGTGATAGGTTGTAAGGTTTGTATAGAGCAGAGTATGTGAATTATGCTTTTTGACTTGTTGGAAAAAACATGGTTTTATATTATGGAAGTGAATGAAAGACTTCCAAATTTTGCGAGTGTGTGCGTGCACGTGCGCATGTGTATGACATTTATGAAAAGATGTATAAGATGTAAATGGTTAAATGCCTAGATAAAGTTATGAAAGTATGGTGAAGGGTTATGAAGTGGTTAATTTATAATCGTCTAATTTGTAAGATTTTTAGTAATTGTGTTGGGTATAATTGAAAAATTGATTTAACTTGATGTAGAAAAGTAAAAGGAAAAGGTGGTAAATAGATTGGAACATATGGACAAGAAAAAAATAATTTTTCAATGTAACAAAATAGTAATAAAAAAGGATCGGGTTTGATTGAAAAAAGACTCAATAAAGATGAAATTATAAAAAAAATAATTTAAAACCATATTAACCAATACCAATTAAAAGTATAAGAACCAAATCTGATAGACAAATAAATCCACAGGGGATGAAATTGGGAAAAAAATTCTAATTTCTTAGATTATTCCAAATAAAATAATAATTAAAAAAATAAAGACCAAATTTTAAGGAAAAAAAATTTAAAGGATTACTTTGAAATTTTAAAAGGCTAGCATGAAAATCATGGATGAAATAGGAAAAAAAATAAAAACAAAAGAGACATCAAGTGCCAAACCAAAAATAACTAGACCACATGTGCCACCTAGTCGTGGAGGGGCTACCGAAACGCTTTGGGTGCTGCCCCGTAGTAGGCATTTAGCCAAAAACAATGCCACATGCATCGTCCACCACCCGCGACTACTATTCACATGTGTCCAACCCTTTTTTTTTAATTTCCTGAGATAGCCCCTGGATCCATGTTTATGAATTTTTGCTTTTAAGGGCGATGAAGTATGCTAAATAAAAATGTAAAGACCTTATTGCTCTCGTTGAATTCTGAAATGACTTTTTGATAAATTACCCCCAATGCAAAGCTTAATGATTTGGGAGTAAATGGTAAAATTGTCATTTCACTACTGTAATTTATATTAAATACACTTATAATTCATAATGAAAACATGATTATTTATAGGTTTTTTTAATGACTAAAATTACTAACTGGAAGAGTAGTTTTGATTATAGATTCTATAATAACCAAATTGTTATTATTACATATGGATAAGATAAGTATATTTTAAGAATACTTTTATGTGGTAGACATGTTTGGTTGTTGTTTTTAAGGTATTTTTGCATTAGGCCCGAGTTTAATTATAATCAATGATAATGATTAAGGTTATAAATAGATTCTTACCAAAGTTGTAGTTGTAGCTAATGAGTGAATATCTAAAACTGTTAAATTTATTTATTAATCTAGGTTACTTTCAAAATAAAATAAATAATTAATGACTAATTGGATGTATAATGCTAACAAATTTTAATGATCATGCCTTTTCAAAATTTTATAATTGTGGTTAGTGGTTAGGCTATGGCTATACCTTAAACTACAATAACCCTAACCATTGCCATCATTGCAATATACTTAAAGACATAATTTAGTCTGTAAATAAATTTGTTTTAAGATTTAAATGTCGAGACATGTTATAAAAAGTAATTATTGTGAATAAATTAATTTGAATATGTATGATTTATGCAAAAAATTATATTTGATATTAAAAAAGATCAGACATTCATTATGAATTCACTTGGTGAATATCTGATTTTACCTTTGGTGGCAGGCTTGGGTTTAAAGGTAGGAAGGTGTTTTTAATGGGACCTATTAGTAATTACATTAAAGAAGGGGGTTAATTAATATTTTTTACATTTTTATCTACAATGTAATTACTAAATAACTCTTGGAAAAAAAATAGTTCTTAGTTTCAAGGGCTTTTCATCATTTTTTGTACAACTCAAATACTTAAATGCTTCTTTAAAAATAAGCTTCCTTAACTATGGATGTAAGGGAAGTTAACATATTTTGCTTTATATTTTTTTTAAATTCTCACTGTTATTTTTTCACTTTTTTTTTGTTTGGTTATTCCAAGAGTATGTTGATATTTTTTTTTATTGAACTTTGGTTTTTTTTACTAGGTCCTTCTTTAGAAAATTTTTTTTTTATCCTAATCTCATATCGCAGATTGTGGGTTCATCAAGTTACTTTAAATTGACTCGGGTTTTTTTCCTCGGCGTTATATTTTTTGAATTTTATTTTGTTTTTATCTTTGATATTAGGTTATTAGGTCTTGAACTTTATACTTTCTTTTTTGTGGGTTCTTTTGGTCTCATATCCCGAGTAATGTTTTAGTTAATTTATCTTGGATTGTCTTGGATTATCATCACTTGAATATCCATTTTTAATGTTAGAAAAATTTTGATCCGAACGGCAGCGTAGCACGGGTCACCTATGTAGTAATTACATAAATAGTCAAGGAATTGCTTTTGTAAGTTGTTAGTTAAGAGGACAAGGGAATTATATTACCATAATATGGATTGAATTGTACATCATAGCAAATCTAGAGACTACTTTAACACATTAATAAAGGGAAAAGTATCCCAAGTATCCTATGCTCTACTCCGTTTTATGCTCTCTCTTTTTTAATTATTTTGAAAATTATAAAAAAAATCCTAAACTTTAAAAGTTTATAACATTTTACATAGCAAAAAAAAAATCAATAAAAAAATTAAATTATTTACAAGATTATTATTATATTTAATTTAATGATTAAAAAACTCATATTGCTTTAAAATAACAAAATTACCATTAAAAAAAATCTCCTTCAATATGACAAACATAAAACCCTAATCACCAACTTAAATTCAGTCGTATCATTTGTACCAATAAGCCTAGCTATTTTTTTTCCTTGTATCCTTTAAACAATCTTAGATATGGGATAGCTCTCTAGGATAAATTTTCTTCCCAGCAGTATTCTTGAGGTCAGTTCATATCAGTACATGCATGATAGGAAGGAACCCACAAAGCCAAGCGCAGTAACTTGGGATAACTCTCCAGGTTCCTCAGAGCAATCGAATCGATTTTCCCAGCAGTGTCTTCAACATTAATTGAAGCCCCTTCAGTGAGTCAAGTGAGCCAACACGATAACATTCATCAAACAGTGAGTCAAGTGAGCCACCACGATAACATTCATCAAAATTAGTCATTGTACCTTGTCAATAATACACAATTCATTTCCAGAATCAAAACCTGTGTCATCAGAAAAAAACTGAAGCTACGCAACATAAAGAAAGAAAATTATTGGGTAGAATCGTGGAATACAGATCTACTCTTATCTTCACTAGGAAAACCATCAGAAACAAAATCTCTTGCAAAATCTTTGAGTCGCTGAGAACATGGACTAGGCTGCCTCACTTGTAGTTGTAAGCCAACTACTCCAATTGCTTTCATCCTCGTTGTTGATCTTGACTATGCAAAAGTGTTTGATAAAAAGCCTAAATAACACTACGGGTTATTTAAGGATTCTTTGAAGGAGTTCAACCCATGACATCCTCGCCGGTGTAAATAACACTACGGGTATGCTAGATGACAAAAAAATAAAAACCTTGCCAGGGTACTATTCATACCTTATAGGTTAAATGGACAAGTAAAACCTCTCTGTCTTCTCAAAGTACAATGATTTCTTCGGATTATTCAATTCAATTTTAGTGAGAGTTATCAAACAAGACAAAGTGGTATTTGACAAAAGACAATGTTGATAAAAATTAATTACTATGTGATTTATAAAAATAATTTTTTAAATAATTTTTTTACGGTTAATGCTCGATTTTGAAGGCATCTAATGTTATCATAAAATTAAATAAAAATAATTTATAAAAGTAACAAATTTATCAAATTCATTGAAGTTCATGATCCAAGTCACAGGATGACCGGGGTTGATTCAATCTGACATCGTCTTAATATAATAAAAAATTGTCATCTTTAAGTTTTTTTAAAAGTTATGTCATATTTTTACTAGTAATCCAAGTTGTTTTTAGACCCATTAAATTAAATAATTCACTTTAGATTAGCTCCCACGCGGTTTAATTTGAAACTCGAATAAGCAAAGAGCTAGATTGGTATGTTTCAAGATCGAACTGTTTGATTGGATTTAATGATACTGAAAAAATCTTTATATTCAATATTTTTTTAAATTTAAAATAAAAATAGTTTGACCCATAATGAAGTGCATGAAAACATGCTGTTCATATCCAACAAATGTGTTTAACTTAATTTTTTATTCTCTATTCTATAAACACAGTAGTTTATCAATACAATAGTTTATCTCTTAATTTAAATTATTGGTTTAGCCACCATTCTCCATTCAATCTTTTCCATTAATTAGTTTATCAAATGACGGTGAATTTTTCACGATCTTTTTATTTACTGTTTGTCTAAACATGACATGGTCGTTAATCTGACAATGAACAATCTCATTAGGTTTAATGGATACATGACAATGCCTAGACAATGCCTGCCCTGCGCTTTGTTATTTTTTTTTTCGTGAACCTTCGAAGCACAAGATTGCGAAGATAGATTGCATTCTCGTCGCGAGTAGAGATGAGGATTCCTAACAAATGATTCTTTTTAAAAATAGATTTCACGTGTGAATCTTTAAGTTTTCTTTTATCATAGTTAAAAAAAAAATGGTTGGGACTCGTGTGTCGCAATAGTATCTGTAATTTATTTGAATTTTTATTCTAGAGACCCCCTATTTTTTTCATTTTCCCTTCTTCTTTCCTCATTTATCTCTCTCTCCCCACAGCCACCGCCCCTCCCCTCTCACCGCTGTATGGATCTCTCTCTCCCTATCGTAAAAAACAATCATAACAACACTACATTATCCATCTCTCTCGCTCTTTAGCTCTACTCGCAACATTAATCTCTCTCTTTTTCTCTCTCTACCCACAACATGTCCTTATTTTTCTAGCCAAAACAACCATTATCAGTCTCCCTTACCACTCACATTTCATATCTAGAGGTATATTGAACATTTCCCGTCAATTAATTTGATGTAATTTATATTTAATTAATGTTAATTTTATTTTATTGAATGTTAGGGTTTTGAATTAGGAATTATGTTAATTAGATATAATTAGGTTATTTTGTTACTAATCAATTATTTTAGGTTGTTGATTGTGAATGAACAAAATTATGTGTTTAAATATTTAGTGTTGATATAAGTTAAATTATCAATTAGATTAATTAGATATATTTTAAGTTGATAGTTAGGTTATTTTGTTAATAATTGATGCACTTTGATTAACATCAAAATATTAATAAATTAGAATTATGTTTTGTTGTACTGTTTGATATAATGTCTAATATTTTAAGAATATTATGCTTCCATGATGGTATTATTGTCAATACCGATAATGATATCACTTATAACAGTGGAAACCATGAATTCCTAATTGTTACATCAGACATGTCCCTTAACGAATTATTAAGAATATTATGTGATCGACTTGGCTATAATATATTTGAAATAGAAGTTAAAATTACTTTGAGGATGTTGCAAACCAGGGTTAATCAAGCTCGTTATATCGGTGTGAAATAGAATATTTTGTAATGACGGGAGAATAAGTTCAATGTTTGGGTTTGTGAGGATTAATGAGATTAATTTGCTAGAGCTCTACTTGAATAGTAGACTTAGATGAGAAAACTCTTCTAGTATGGAGTTGATCTAGTTTCCAAGTAACTCTTAGAGAACCACACGGACATCATGAGCAGCTGGTCCATCTAAGTTAGGTGGTAATGCTAATAGACAAATATCAGTGTAGGAAATTGTTAATACGAAACCTTAGTTAGGTATGATATCTGCTCCATACTGCTATGAAGAATCCAAACCAAGTGATGATGAAGATGAACATCATATTGAGAAAAATAGGGATGATGAGGATGTTGAGTTTGTTAATCAATACATGACACCTTCTGCTCCTGAATTTGAGGTTATTAGTGTGGATGACCAATATGAATGCAACGATTAGGTTGATAGTCGTAGGCATTCAGGCTTATCAGTTGATGAATTAAAGGTTGGAAAAAGATTTAGAGATAAGCATGAATGTGTTAATACTGTAAAATAGTGGCATATAAAGAATTCTTTAAAGTACAAGGTCCATCATTCAACAAAGTCCTATGTTCAAAAACTAGTTTGTAGATGATATTTGTGTGGAGGTATTATCAAAGGTCTGATTCATGAGAAATTTCTAAAAATAAAAGGGTCACACACATATCAAAACCTTCTTGTTTTGCAACGTCATCGTTAGATTGACTCAGATCTAATTGCAGAGGTGGTGTTGATAATTATAAAGAGGGAGTTAAGTACGAGTGTTGCAATGATTCAGGGTACTGTGGAGAGGGATTATAAGCATGAAGTCTCTTATTGGAAGACGTGGATGGCCAAACAGAAAATAGTGAAGCGGTCATGTGGTACACACGAAGAGTCATTTCAAAACCTACCTAAAACTCTACTAGCCATCAGAGATTCAAATCCGGGAACAATTGTCACTTAGGATCATAAAATGGTTGATGGAAATAAAGTAATATTTGGGAGAACATTTTGGGCATTTGGTGCTTCAATTGATGGGTTTCAATTGTAGATTATTAAATTTCAATGATTTTAACTGTTTTAGTACCTAAGTTGCTTGATTTTCAAGGCAGTGATCCGATAACACCTAGACAACATGCTTTGATGAAGTTGAATGAATGTGTTTGGTCGTATGTTATCGAGGCTAGTTTTTATAAGATCAGTCAGTTAAGTCACATAAATCTTAACCACACATTGATTACAACGTTGATTGAGCGATGAAGGCGCGAGATACACACCTTCCATTTATATGTTGGTAAGATGATATCCACCCTCTATGATGTGGTTATAGTGACCAGTCTTATGATAAATGGAACACGTGTGATAAGTGATGAAAGGTCAATTGATAGAGATACTTTATGTGTTCGACTATTAGGATGGGTGCCTCCAACCAGTGCTTATTTGGATTACTGCATCAATTTGACATGGTTAGACGTTAATTTTAAGACCCCTCGGCATGTATGATAGCATTCCAGTTGATTATGTATGCTTCGGCATACATATTACATATATTAGAGGTCTTATTTTGATTAGCACTACTGGAAATGCAGTACTGTTATACATTCTGACACTACTTGATGATTTTTGGGCCATTTTGAAGTATAGCTGAGGGCAGAGCCATGCTTGCATATCTATACTGACAACTATGTAAAGTAAGACTAAAAAAAAAGATAAATTATTGGATGTCCACTATTTTTCAAACATATGTATTTTAAATTATTTGATTAATTAATGCCATTTTAAATACTACCTTATAATTCTTATTGTTACTCAATTTTTCAAGTGTTAGAGATGGTGTATACCCGTTTTGAACTGAGTGTAGGAGTGTAGCTCATGTTTGCTAGAAAATTGACAAAAGCGGAGGAGAAAGAAATATTTTTTTCGATCCTTGTTTGAGCTATTTTCTGCTCTCTTTATCCTTTCCCTTTGCTGCCAAAATCATTAGGTTTTCTTAGATTAATCAGGAGTCTTTATAATGCTAAATTCGTTCCTTCTTTATCTAGTCTTTAAGGTTGGATAAATCCCTCAGAATTTGCACTAAAAAAAAATTGGTTTTGCTGCTGTCGTAATTTTTTTATTCCAACTTAGGCTCTGATTCTAACTTGGTATTTGTACGATATCTGACCATCCTAGTTATGTTTTGTCACTCATAACATGTTGAAAAATTGACCTACACCTTTATTGGGTCCTAGGGATCATTGATCTTAAGGCAGACTCTCAGTCAGATTTGGATGCTCGGCATTGTCAGATCAGGAACCTTTTTGACCAACTAGATTACTGTCAGATTCTGTTCTTTAAAATGATTTTATCTTAATTAGAATCCTTCATCAAAGTTGTAGTCCGGGACACGTAGATGAATTTGAGCTTTTGAATTGCTTGATTTCAATATCAGAAGCTCAAGATATTACCGTTTGAATATCTAGTGTGAAAGTAGGGATTCCTGCCGCGAGAAGGATTTTTTTTACCAAGGACTGAATCGAAAAGTACTAAAATGAGTGATTGAATTGAAGAAGGATATTGAAAGCTGAAGAGGGGGGTTGGATCATCATAAATGACAGGATTTTTTACCACACTAAATAAGGAAAATAAGACTTTGCAGCATGCACCCTTACCTATCTGATTTCTTTCCTTTTTTCCTCTGCAAATTTCCTACTGGTTTCCATGTTTATCTTGCTGATTGGAGAGCTACAAACCACGTTTTTATTGATTCATTTCAAAGGAAACAGCTGGTGCCTCATGGTCCCAGCTATGGAAGGAAACAACCTTTTGATCAATGGAAATTAAGTGCTGAAAATCAGAATAGGAATAAGAATATTTCAGTTTCCTTTTTGCGTTTTTTTACTGCACATCAGCAGGGATTTGCATCCTAGAATTAATGCATTGAATCTTTCCTAAATAGAGATATGTTAGACTATATATAAACCCCTCTAATAACCTAGCAAGGGGCAGAAAAGGAGAGCATAAAAGAAAAGAAAATCGGAGAGTAAGGGGCAAAAAAAACACAGCAAAGAGAGACAAAAAAACGCAAAAGAGGCAGAGTAAAAAAAAACACAATAAATAGAGGGAGTTTCTTTCTTGCATTCGGGTGTTATTGTGAGGAAAGAGGAGAGAAAAAAGACAAGACGGAGAGGGAGATTTGCTGCTAAACCTTGACAGCAATGTTCGCTTGGTTTTCCATTTCATCTTCTGCAAAAAAAAAAAAACATTGAGACCTGCAGGTATAAGTCTTAACTTTCTCCTCCTTTGCTGCCTTTAAATCTGTTGTGTTGACGTTTTAAAAACCAGTTTTGTCTTTGCTCTGCACATTCGTTTTCAATTTTAGACTACAATAAACGCTTGCCTTTTGTTGTTCCTGACGTTTTAAAAACCTATTTCTTTTCTTTTCTTTTCTTTAGCTGGTTCATAAGGAACCATGGGAGGGGGGCTGTTGTTTTTCATCATCAACTCCCTTTTTTGTTCTTTCTTTTTTCCTGCTTCTTGAGAGATTAACCGGCATGGTTTTGTTTTTCCTATATACATGAATAGAGCATGCTTTTTTTTTTCTTTCTTTCTTTCTTGCTGTCTGCGTGGGGGAGTTAAAGCAGGTTTTAGTTTTGTCAAAGAAAGGGGTTTATGGGTATGAACACTGTCACTAAAATGGGTTTATGGGGATGAACACTGTCACTAAATTCTGTTTTATTTCTCTCAGTTATGATTTTTTTTTTTAGTTGCTTTAAGCTTTCTTGTAAATTTTAGAATATATGTGACGATTGGTTACCTTTTATTGCGATTCTTGTATTTAATTGTGATGCTTGTGGTTTTAAAAAAAAATGTTTTCTTGTGTATTGCATATGGCCAATACCCTAACATGTTTTGAATGTTTTTTTTATATACAAAAAATATTGGAAGTTTTGAAAATGTGTTTTCGCATGGATTTCTTAAACACAACAAAAATTATTTTCTTGCATTTCTGGATTTTACAACATGTTTGTAAAACTCCAAAGGGTATTGGCCAATATTTCAAAAAATATAAAAATCTTATTTTGGGGGGAATTCATCTATTATTCACCGCTAATGTTTGGTAAAGAAATCCTCAAAGGACGAATATCCAAAATATTATTGGGAATAATTTGTTATTATTCACTGTTAATATTTGGATAAAGAAACCCGGAGTTGTAAATATCCAAAATAATTTTCTAGGAATAATAAATCCGCACACATCCTTGAAAGACGCCTTGATTATAATCAAGGACATTTCAATTTTTTTACTCCACAGTTTACGAGCCGTGAGAGTATAAAACACTAAGACAAAAAAAATAGGTTTTTAAAGCACCCTAGATTTCTAAATTTTTATCCCTCCTCCTTGCGATTTACGAGTCGCAAACTCTTGAAATACCAAGGGAAAAATGAGCTTGTAAAGCACATGGAATCTTCTTGGATTTCTATCTTAATAAATTTAGTTAGAATCAAACCGAGAAAAACTGATGGGATTAGAAAACACCAACATCATAGCAATTATAAGACAAACCAAACACCAAGCAGCTTACCTTAGGTAGGGCGTACTAGGAGTGCTAACACCTTCCCTTTACGCAACCAGTCCCTTACCTTAGAATCTCTGAAAGACCAGTTAGGTTTTCTAGTGACCATAATACTAGGTGACGACTCTCTTTTACACAAAAAACAACAAAGACCCCAAAATCAATCAAAGATCGCCGCGCTCCGCCGCGAGGGTGCGACATGATGGCGACTCCACTGAGGATTTAGGACTAGGCTTGGTAATTTGTTTGTTTATGCTATATGTTATTGGTTTTTGTTTTCTTATATGAATGATACTTTGTTTAAAAGCTTTAGCATGCATCTTTATATTCTGTCATACATGGTATAGTCATGCATCACTTTATTATTATTATCATTTTGAGGGCACACACATTTTACTTTAAGTTAAGTGGGGGACTAGCAGCTTACCTTATGACTTGAGTCAAGGTTTAAATTTGTGTAAACCCCAACTCTTTGCTGAGTGTTTAGACTGATAGTGATTGGTATATGTGTCATCCCATTATCTGCTGAACCCCCATATTGCCTTTACGAAGGCGATCACTAGGACAACAAGAGATTTTTTTTTAGAGACTAAGTAGTAAACCTACCCTATGTCTCATGTAAAGGAATTAGAACCTATCTTTAGGTTGTATGCTCTATAATATCTTTTGCATCAAAACAAGTCTAACCCCAAGGCATCTTGAATTGCAGGAGTTGTGAATGAAATGGCCACCATTACTAAATCTTCCATCATAGAGTATAGAAAAAATTCTGAACTGTCACAATTGACTGAAGGAGACTGCCTTATAAGCGATGCTAAGAAGATGTCACCAATCAAGAACCTGGATTGCATTATGAATGAGGTGAACAAGTTAACGACTCATTTTCAGAATGTGGATAAAGATGCATTTTTTTAGGAAATATGGACGTTTAGTGGAAATCGCAAGGGTAGAAGTTTTGTGCCCAGCTATGCGAGCCTTAGTTCATTTTTGGGATCCAGACTACCAGTGTTTCTCTTTTGGAAGCTTAGACATATGTCCCACTATGGAGGAATATGGGATGTTGACTGAGTTTCCAAACAATCTGTATCGGATTTATTTGCCTTTAAGATCTGACAAGATCATCCCCGAACTGTCAAAACTGCTCAGAATCTCTAACTTGGAAACGTTTTTGGAAAAGAATGCTACCGGTTTGAATTGGAGGATGCTAGAAATTGAACTAGAAAAGAAGTCAGGATTAGAAAAAGATAGATTGATTGCCTTGGGCATATTTGGCCTTGTGTTGTTCCCAAGTCAGACGGGTGTAGTGAGTTTGGAGGCCGCTGCTGCTTATGTAGAGTATGAGAATACACAAATCTATCTAGTGGCTGCTATTTTAGCTGAAACCATCTTGACGCTTAATCATTGTGAAAGGACCGGAAAAGGAGCAATGAGATGCTGCACGCAGTTGTTGTATATCTGGATGGTTAGCCATATCAAAACAAAAAAACTTGTCTTCAATAATTTTTGGTGGTTTACCCAAAGACCCCTGAAGTTGGTAGAAGAAGAAGAATGGGGAGATCTAGACAACCAAGGTTGGGTTGACAAATTAGAAGGTTTGCTTAATAGTGATTTCAAGTGGAGAGCCCCATGGATAACGACAATGAAAGTCCTAATGAGTTGTGGACAGAGACGTTGGGTGTCATTGGTGGGGATTACATGCTATGTGAGTTATACTCCGGCCCTGGTCGTAAGGCAACTTGGAGGCATGCAATTTGTTCCAAGGACTATGAGAATTGCTCAGTTCTTTGGTTTGTTCAAAGATCCCATTGCACAAGAAGTTTTGGAGATCATCAAACAAGATTATAAGCATCTGGTTTTGGTTGAGATATAAGGTTTAAAGGATCCAAGTGCAAGTGAAGGATATGCAAGATGGAGAGACTTATCAGCTTCAGCCATGCTTTGTGTAGGAGTCAAATCTCCCTAAACTATAGAAGAGCTTATTAAGAGGAAAAGGGTCAATAATAAAGAGGAGTTGAGAAGACAAGTGGAAAAACTTCGGACAGAGTTGAGCAAAAGCAGAAAAGACAAGGCAACATTGAAAGAAATGATGCTAAAAGAAGATAAAAGGAGAGCCTTTCTAGATGAGCAAATACAATCTAGAGATGCGTGAATAACAAAGCTTGAGTTAAAGCTGGGCGAAGAGAAGATTGCTAGGGAAAGAAGTGAGAAGGAGCTAAGAGGGATGGGTTTGGATTGGATGCAAAGTTGCTCTGAACTTGAAGCAATGGAGATTGACTTTAACGATTGCCAAAGAAGTGCAGAATATTTCTAAGAAAAATTTGCACAAGTCCTGTTCGAACTGATGGATAGGATTGGGAAGTATGAGGATTTGAACAAGAAATATATAGAGTTGGAAAGCCGTTCAATGGGGATTGCAAAAGAAAAAAGTAAAAGGAAAGGTTTTGAGGCTGTTGAAACAGAATTAGCGGTTAAGAAGAATGAGATAAAAGTTATGAGGATAAAACTTGACAAGGAACGTGAAAAGATGAAGTATTTGGACAAGAAGATAGCAGCAATGGAAAAACACAAGGATCAAATCAACGTCAACAACACTGCTTTGAATAGAACTAATATGTTGCTCTTAGAAAAGATGACCAAGACAGATGAGCAAACGGACGAAGCTGCTGCATATGCTCGAATTATTAGAATCAATGCGCAGAATGTGGGAGGGGACATCATTCGCTATCGTCGAAGCCTAGCTGAAACCGATGCCTTTCTAGGGAAGATTGAGAACCGTGGCTTTGCCTTTTTACCTTTGGCTAGAGAGTTTGTGGAGGAAAGGGATTAATATGTTGTATTTCCTTTTTATGTAATAAACTTATCAAGCATTAATGAAAAGGGCGTTGACCCATCTTCTTATGCAAAATCTGTCTCTTGGTGAATATGATTCAAGTAAACAACTTGAAAGGCAGTACTCCTAGCAATGTGACAAGAAAACCTATGTTTATAAGGTGGTGGCTATTATTCGTTCACAAGAAGGCTGCATCCATACCCAATATACAAAGCATTCTCATCAAAATCATGCATTTTCTCATACATCTATACACGCATCTGCAGACTAAGAAACATAGGTCCCCCTTCTAGAATCCACAACACTCGACAAAGAAAAAGGATGGAAAATGAAGAAATGTCACAACCAGAAGCTTAGTATCAAAGAGAGCTTGAAGGAGTTCGGAATGATGTGGCGCACTTGACCAGTTTGCTCGAGCAAATGTTGAGAGCCAAAGATGGAGAGGGAATGTCTACTCAACCTGATAAAGCACCACCAACAGCTCAAATCCCTATCGCACCTATAAACATGGGGGCGAATACACCACATAAGCAGCATCCTAATCCCACTCGGCCCATCCAAATCCCTATTACAATGGATTTAACAAATGAGGATCCACAGGACGTCAGATTCTCTGATCATGTAGGATATGATAAATGGACTGCGCTAGAAGAGAGGCTAAGGACATTGTTGAGATGCATTGTCTAGATTGGGTAATGCGATAGTTTGGACTATCTTAGCATATACCAGATTATGTTGATATAAGAGACGAGTTGCATATTATTAGTTCCCAGGGTAAGCACGAGGGAAATTGGTTGGTAATTTATGCATCTTACCTAGATCTTTGGGATGCTAGAAAAGATCATGTTTTTGAGGAGTGGCATCCAACGATTGATATATATACATACATGAGATGATATATGTTTATTACACGTCGTTTCATTA
>Ga0325402_1001306_pt1 | contig 20089 bp, 19 predicted proteins | sample PopdelMetagenome_22_FD_207212 | JGI IMG/M metagenome (GOLD analysis project Ga0325402, IMG submission 207212) | Populus deltoides microbial communities from Bellville, Georgia, United States - Xylem-PdKOR-R3 | ecosystem: Host-associated > Plants > Phyllosphere > Stem > Wood/Secondary xylem...
TTGAAGTGAGCCAAAGTCTTGGCAGGGAGGAAGCAGAGAATGTTGATGATGATATCTAATGGGAGGCTTAACATTCCTCTTATTAATGGAAAAAAGAAATGAAAAACCAAATATTGAATAGAGGGTAGATAGGAAGCTTAAGAAGAATGGTTTTGATGCCTCTGTTCTGTCTCTGTATGTATTGGCTCTGTTTTGAGGCAGGGTATTGTGAAACAGAGGATTTTGTAAAAAAAGCCTAGTCTTTTTTCTTTACTTGACTGATATATACAGGGGAAATCTCCAGGTCTGGAAATATAATGCAACAATAAGTATAATTCTAGGAAAAAGTAGATAAGGTCTACTCTGTGGATGGATTACACTAACAATGAGTGGAGTTCTTTCTGTTTTCAAGATGTGAGGGGACATGTACTTGTATTACAAGAGGAAATTGCTTGCTTGAACATTTTCTATTTCCCAAAATTTCTCTAGGCAAAGCCAAATTCTTGGAAAGGAAGTGGCAGAAAGAACAGAAAGCAAAAGCCAAGACGAGAAGGCAGATTCTAACAGGAAGAACACACTGGAGGTTGGGTCTCAAGCTGAATAATCCTGTTCTTTGGCTATATCCGATTCTCATACACATGGTTCGGATGATGCTCCTTCATCTCTTAAACCCAAGACTCATTCACTTTATATTCTTTCATAACACTTAACATTATAATAGCCTCCTTCTTGCTTGCCAAAAGAATCCACACATAAACATCCATCCAATATAAGCAGGTTCCTCCTATCATCAGTTCCATGTGCTGATGAAATCAGAAGAGACAGCTCATAAGATTCCTCGATCCGAAGATTGAAAACAAAGAGAGTGCCCTTGCCTTTTTTTGATTTTAGACAATGTACAACACTATTAAAAAGGACTCAACTGCTTTTCCTAATATCTATATCAATGGTACTATGAATTTTTTCCAAGATGTAAATAACAAAATCCGAACATTCTTTGGAGTTGTTTCTTCTTATCATTACTACCTCGTAGTCATTGCTAGAATCATCAAACTGGAGTGTCCTTAGATCACTGCGAGATAGCTTCATCGTAGAGAAAGGAGCACCGTAGAACTTGCGGGTTGATGGTTTCCAAAAAAAACCAAACTCTTTCGTATCTTCTTTATGCAAGGCAAACAAACCATTGCAAGAACCACATTTACAAGCATATTTCGATGGACGAGTATCTAGTTTTTGTGCTCGGGCACCATCATTATGATGAAGATAGGCAAAATCTAAGTAACCCACCCACCCTTGTGAATGAGGATTAGATCTTGATTATATAGGGCAAGAGATTGTTTGTTGCAACAGAGCAAGCGAGATGGAGGTTGATAAAACATGGGCTATCAATTAGGGAATGCCATGACTTCGACACCCTTTCGAGCCGAACCAAAGACTTGACAGGAAGGCTGCAGAGTATGTTGGTGACAATATCTAATGGGGGGAAGCTTGACATTATGACAAGTAAGGAACAATAAAGCATCAAGGATTTAAGGAAGAGAGCAAATCCAATTTATATCCTGTTTGGGAATGCGTTGTTACCTCAGATTTTGATTTCTTTTTTTTTTGTTGAAAATTATTATTATTTTTTTATATTTTCAGATTATTTTAATTTACTGATTTCAAAAATAATATTAAAAAATATTATTTTGATATATTTTTAAATAAAAAATACTTTAAACTATAACCACTATTATAATTCTTAAAATACTCTTATTATATAAAAAAAATAATAAGAGACGAAGAATTTTAAAGAAAAATAATAATACTATAATTGCATCGGTAATAGTTGGAAATCTTATAGGCTTAAGCCCATCAATCAAGGTCCCAAGCTGCCCTAAAGGGCCCACAAGTCTCTGGGTTTTAATCTCCCACTCAGTTCTAACTTCCCTCTCTGTAGAAGCAAAGAGAGAGGGAGGGTGTTTTTCTGCTCAGAAGAGCATATACTTTTCGGCAAAGGAAGAATCTTTAATTTCTCACTCACTTCTTTTCAAAAAAATCTCATTTCAATTTTCTCTCCAAAACCCCTAAATTTGAATAAATTGTGTCCATTTTGTCCATGAAAATCAAAACTTTTGTAAGAAAGAAGAACCCATTTAGCTTGTTTTAATGCAAACATCATATCGTTTCTTGTCTCGCCTTTATCACTCACAAAAACGCAATCCCTCCATTTTATGCAACAGGGACTTGTTGTTTTTATTGACCCATGATAGTAATGGCAATACCACAGTTTTAGAGCCCAATTTCACCGCTCAAAATCAAAGCTTTGCCTATATTTCTTATACCCAGTCTTGTGGGTTTTTTGCCTCTAAGAGCTCAAAAAGGTTTGCTTTTTTGGGATTGGTTTCTTTGTATGGTAACCAGAATGATCAGAATTCAACTTATAGCTACTTAGCTCATCGTGGTAGGTTTCTTTTGCTGTTTTAAACATGAAAGAATGATCCATTCACCATACTGAACATGTGTTTGTGTTTTTGCAGGTTTTTTCACGAGAGCTAAACCAGTAAAGAGGATAGAAATAAGTGATCAACATAGGTAGTTGTTCTTTTTATGCATTGTTTGTTTCTAGGGAAAAGGGAGGCCGGGGGCTTCTTTTTTAGGTTATGATAAATAGTTCATGGCATTTCATGTTGCAAAGTGATGTTAACTTTATATTCAGTATGGAAAATGGATTAATTTTGGAATTGGGAAGATTATATCAAATAATGGCTTAGAGAAGCAGCCTTATGGGTCATAATTGTTAGATTTTTGTAATCAATACATGGAAAGAGAAATGAATTCAAAGAAATCAAACATTTTGGGAGGCAAAAGTACACCTATGCGCCACACTATGTTTATTATCTGGCAATTTCTGTTCCAAGTTTTATATCGCCAACTGTTTTCTTTGATGCTTGCCTGCAAGTTGTATCCAATTCTTTTGTTTTTTTGGCAGTCAACGAGCAGTCACGACAGCATTATGGTGCAATTTTCTTGTCTTTTCTCTCAAGTTTGGGGTTTGGTTTTCAACCAACAGTCATGTTATGTTGGCTGAAGTTGTGCATTCAATAGCAGATTTTGCAAACCAGGTACTTCTGTTTTTTGTCACCATGTCAGACTGAAGCACTTGTTTTTTGCTGTCTTACTTTATGTTTTAACTCAATCTACTGACTATTGAATGCAGAGATACTAATTCATGTTGACATTGTAGGCGCTTCTCGCTTATGGTCTGAGTAGCTCTAGGCGTGCACCTGATGCTCTTCATCCGTGAGTCTCTATTACCAATCTTTGCCATCATTTGTAATGGCTTAATTGCACTCTTCTTTTATGTTTTTTTTTTTAAAAATTTTTAAGCCCGCCTGACATCTGAAGACAGGCTTTTCTTGGATGCTTTCCCATGTCAAACAAAGGAGTTGGCCGCTCTTTCTGCCAATGCATGAAAACTCTCTGTGGACCTATTCATCCCTTGATTTGGGATTTTGTATGTAGAATAGCTGTTGGCTTGGTTTAGCTGCTTAGGAATTACACATGCGTACACATATATCCACGTGCTGGATTGATAGGGTTGTTGATTCTCTTTCCTGATGAAATCGATTTTTTTTATCTTGCACAGTTATGGTTACTCCAAGGAAAGATTTGTTTGGTCCCTCATATCAGCCGTTGGTATTTTTTGCCTTGGCTCTGGTGCTACAATTGTTAATGGAATCCAGAATTTATGGACTGCACATGTAAGAAACCTAGTGAATTGGTTATGGTGATTTTTGTTATAAAACTTCCCAAATATGTGTTTTATTTCCTTCTCCTGGTTTTCAACAATTTTATTGGTAATTGTAATTAAGGTTTATTGACTTGCATTCTTTCTTCAGCCTCCAGGAAACATTCAGTATGCAGCTTTGGTCATTGGTGGCTCATTTATCATTGAAGGTACAAGTTTTATATCTTTACGATTGATTGATTATCTGAGCTTTAGATACAATTAAACTTCTCCTCATTGTCTTTCTATCTTTAAATAAATATGCTTTTGCTTTAGGTGCTTCTCTTATTGTTGCCATACAAGCTGTTAAGAAAGGTGCAGCTGCAGAAGGAATGACAGTTAGAGACTATATCTGGCGTGGTCATGACCCCACATCTGTTGCAGTCATGACAGAGGTAATTTCAACGAGGACCATTACCCCTTGTTGAAGCTTGTAATATTAGACAATAACCTTGTAAGATCTATGTAAGAAACAAGGTTGAACCACAGATATGGGGAAGCTGATAAGCGCATTATGCATCTGTTGAGTGGAAGATAAACTGCAATAAGCAGAAATGATGGCTAAAACTTGAAGAAAATTGAAGTTGAAAGAAGAAATAAGTTTTTAGGGTTTGTAGAAAAACCTGTCAGGTCTGAATTGATTGATAGAAATAAAACAGTCTCATGACTACTGGTTGTCACACGAATACTAGAAATCCAAATAACATAAAGGATTCTTAAATTAAAAGAAAAGAAAATCACTAAGGAAATTATATAATTATTCCAATGCACTTCACCTGATATCACTTCTATTTCTGCAAACCAGAGATAAGAAGATTTTGTTCTCAGAATCCCTTTATCATTCTGCTTAGAGTCTAGTGCAGTTTACAATAAACAAAGCAATCCACATCCCTTGTAGAGCTTAAAGGAAATGAAAATAGAATAAAGAAAAGAAGTGAACACAATGATGTTGTCTTCAAGGCGCAAGATTGCTTTCCCCTATTTTACATGATTTCACAGTTTCAAGTCGCTAATACCCAGTATGTGCTATTGCTTTTATATCTATTTATTATTCAACACTGTGTATATCACACACGAGGCCCTGTTCAGGCTTTGAAGAAGGTGACCCTATTTTAGCTCATTGTGGCTGCCTTTAAGAGTGCTAGCAAGCCCTAGTCACTTAATTTAAGGCATAAGAACAGTTCAGTGCCTCTCTGAACTAGGATTCTTGTATAGCATGGAGTTGATTTGCTAATAATGTTGTGCATGTGATTGCCTATCTCCCTTGACAAATGCTCTAAAAAATGCAGGATGGTGCTGCGGTGACTGGACTTGCTATTGCTGCAGCGTCATTAGTTGCAGTCAATACCACAGGGAATGCAATTTATGATCCTATAGGGTCTATTATAGTTGGCAACTTGCTTGGGATGGTAAGTACATCACATCTGTCACATTTTTACGAGCTTAAATTTATATGTGCAAGAATATCATACTGCCATTCTCAAGTAAATTGTGTCAGTAGGTTAATATACTTTGTGAATTATTTCTGTAGGTAGCCATATTTCTTATCCAGAGGAATCGGCATGCTTTGATTGGTAGAGCAATGGATGACCATGATGTGGAGAAGGTCCTTCACTTCTTAAAAAATGATCCGGTATAACACTATTATGATATTTTGCTTCAATTATATGTTTTTTGATCATATGTTCTCATGTTTTTAACTAGTAATAATTTTTTCTCTAGGTTGTGGATGCACTATACGATTGCAAAAGTGAGGTGATTGGACCTGGATTTTTCAGATTTAAGGCAGAAATAGGTAATTTCTTGCAGTGCTTTCTTCTTTTCTGTTTCTCCTAAATTGCATTCATAATTTCAGTATATCCTTTGGCATTTTCCTATTGGGATGATTATGATTAATGTGTTATAGATGTGACAAATATGTATGAACATAGGACTGGGAACATTTGTTTTTATAATCTTATTACTGGGATATCAATATAGTCTGATGTCTGCTGTATATATGCAACAGATTTCAATGGAGTAGTGGTTGTGCAGAATTATCTGAGTAGGACTGGACGTGGAGAGTGGTCCAGACAGGTTAAATGATATTTATTTGTAATTTTTCATCTTTTGCGAGTAATCTGTAATTTCTTTGAAATGTTCTTACACATAAGTTAGAAACTAACCTTACATTCCTTGCATCCTTAGCAAGTGATCTCTGTGCAAGCTTCTTCATTTGCACGTTTATTGTGTCATGCATGAATTTCCAACTTGCCAAATTATTTTAATTGTTATCTGTCAGGTGAACTTTATAATTTTGAGAATATTTTCGTTGTTGTTTTAGTAGTTGTTAGCATCAATCTGTTTCTCTAAGTGTTTTAACTTAATTATCTTCAGTGCTGCCACTGAGGATCACTATGCCACTCTGCAATGACTTTTTCTTTCATTCTTGCTATTTCATTAACTTAACAAAATGACTGCATGCCTATCTAACAAACTAGAATTGATGATGCACAGTTTCGCGAAGCTGCAAAGGAGAAGGATGACGCTGCATTGCTTAAGATCATGTCAAACTATGGTGTGCACTTTGACAAGCCAACAATTTTATTTAGTTCTACTTGCATCTTTTTTTGACAACTGGGTTCTCGCTTCACAGGTGAGGAAGTGGTAACTGCTCTAGGAAGTGAAGTTGATAGGCTTGAAAAGGAGATTCAGGAGCTTGTTCCCGGTATTCGGCACGTTGATATTGAGGCACACAATCCAAGTGGCCCAAACCCATGACCACATTTTTTTCCATTCATGAGTGTTGTCTATTATTCCTTTCCTTTTCTTTTTCTTTTTTTTTTTATATCTGCGGGGGATGATTGTAACAAGAGAAGTTAGATGTTAGGCTTGCTGTGTATTACACTGAGCCAGCCTACTCTGGCAATGTTTATATCAATATTGCAAATCCTTTAAAATATAAAGGGCTCTTCTGAGATTGTCATATTATAGTAATTTACATGGTATTGCGAAGAATTCCAAAATAGAGGCATGGCGCATTTTCATCGAACTTTGAACATGTGCATTGAATGGGAAACAGCAACGTGCTAGAGAAACGATGAATTTGGTTTTCTTAGAATTAGAATCAGCTGCCCTTGTGCATGAAATGAAAATAAATGCAAGTTCCTTTTTCTGTCAAAATCAAGATTATTATCCTACGTTGGATGGACAAGCAGGGCAGGTAAATTTGGACTTCTCCCACTGAGCAAGTGGTTTCTGGATATTCCAGGTCTCCTTAGTGTCCGATAAGTTGGGAAAATCTACAGTCCAATGCACAAACCCCATCTTTTCTTTGCTTTTTGCAAGAAAAGATTCATGTTAAATAAGAAGGGTACAACACCTTTTAATGTTTCTTTAGAGTTTTTCTCAGCAATGGAAGGGGGACAGATGCCATTGATGCTCGTAAACCAGTATTTGCTCGAGTTTGCTGATGGAACATGTCCCCGTTGAAGTCATGAATGGCTGCTCTCTTTTCACAAGAGTTGAATCCAATCAATCTCTTCCCCTTATTGCTCGTTTAGCATTGTTGCAGCCACTTCTTGAATAACAGGAGAACTAACAACTGAGAACAAGAGGCTAAGTATGGCTAGTGAAATTTTCAAAAACAGTTTCTAAGAGACTAAAAACGAAGAGGCTACAAAACCATTTCTTGTAATTTTATTAGGTGTTGATGTTGTTTTATCATTTCAGGATCATGATGTCCCTTTGCAATCTTTTTTTTTTTTGTTCTTCCATTCTGATCTAACAAACTGGGATTCTTGATTCACGGTTCTATGGAGCTGCAAAGGAGAAGGTACAGCATTGCTCAAACCATGGCAAATAGGCCCCTTGACAAGCATTTCGATGACTTTTGAACTGCATAATAGCCTACTCGGAAAAGCAAATAATTCAGTTTCCAGTGACCTAGTGGAGAAGCAATCGGACTTTTTAAACAAAAGTCTCTCTTCTGTCGCTATCAACATAGATGGCTAGATGAGCATTCAAAGTCTGCTTAATTTTGCTACCTTATGCCATCAATGCTCTCGTATAAATGCGCTCGAGTTTGCAGAAGCCGCAAGTTCCTCTCTGAAGTGAATAGCTGTAACATCTCTTTTCATAAGAGTTCCAAATTCCTTCTGATCACCAAGAACTCTATGTTGAATACTTCTCATACTTAAATGGGGATTTTCCTCGTACTCTTTAAGATTATTCTGGTCATTCTTTGGCCTATTTGCTATTCTGCACTTCTCTTTCCTTGGCTTTTGGGCTCCTTTCTTTTCTGCTGAAGCTAGCTCTTGGATTGCCAAGAACGAGGCTGATCGACTAGATCTGCTTGACTTCAAGACCCATATAACCAATGACCCTCTTGGTGTTTTGAGCTCGTGGAATAGGTCCATGCATTTATGCCAATGGCATGGTGTTTTTTGCAGTCGCCGAAATCAAAGAGACACTGTGTTGGACTTACAGTCCAATAAATTAGCAAGGTCCATATCACCTCATATTGGAAATTTGAGCTTCTTGAGACTAATAGATCTATTTGAAAATAGCCTCAGCCAAGAGATCCCTCCTGAGTTAGGCCATTTGTCAAGGCTGAAATACCTGTATCTAAACAAAAATTTGCTTGGAGGGGAAATTCCTACCAACATTTCCTTCTGCTCCAATCTCATCGAAATTGATGTTGGTTGGAACGTGCTGGTAGGGAAAATTCCCGTTGAGTTTGGTAGCTTGTCAAAGCTTGAATTATTGTTCATTCATGCCAATAATCTAACAGGGGGCATCCCTCTCACATTTCTCTCCAGAAATTTTCTGCGACCCCAAATTATATTGGTGGCAGTATCCCCGATGCTCTTGGCAAACTGGAAAATCTCTCACATATTGCACTCGATGGTAATAGGTTGTCAGGTACAGTCCCTCCTTCGATCTTCAATCTCTCTTCTATCAGAAATTTACGCATGTCAGACAATCAACTTGAAGGCACTCCTCCCTTAAACTTAGGCATCACACTTCCTAATCTGCAAAGTCTTGCCCGTAGTTCTAACCAATTTACTGGCTTTATTCCTTTTACAATATCCAAAGCAACAAATCTGGAATACCTTGGACTCGGTCTAAACAACCTTACTTGATCGGTACCTACTTTGGAAAAGTTGAATAGGCTGAATTTCTTAAGCTTAACCTCCAATCATCTTGGAAGTGGGAGAACTGGTGATCTGAGCTTTTTGCAGTCTTTGCTGAACACTACTGACTTAGAGATCATGGCTCTAAATGATAACAATTTTGGCGGGATATTGTTAGAATTTATTGGGAACTTCACTTGGATTAGAATTTTTCTTCTAGATGGAAACAGAATATCTGGAAGCATCCTAAATGGGATAGAGAATCTTGTCAACCTGGAAAGAATGGAGCTGTGGGGAGCCAAATTATTGTTGTCAGGATACAGATTATCAGGAAACATTCCATTCTTTCGTGGCAATCTGACGAATTTAACTTCGCTGTATTTGGGATAAAATAATATCCAGGGTGGCGTCCCCTCAAGTTTAGGCTTATGCAGAAATTTGCTTGGATTGGATCTTTCTCAAAACAATCTGAGTGGCACTATACCCAAAGAACTTTTCAGTCTATCAACCTTATCCATTTTGCTGAATTTATCTCACAACAACTTGAATGGTTCCTTTCCAGAAGAAGTTAAAAATTTGGCAAATTAGGTGCATCTGATGTGTCTAATAACATGTTATCTGGTGAAATTCCTGGAAGTCTTGGCAGCTGCGTGACGTTGGGAATCCGATGCATGCGGGAAAACTTACTGTCGGAAATTGCCTTCGTCTTTGAGTTCTTTGAAAGGCATTCGGAAGTTAGATCTTTCTCTCAACAATTTATCAGGCCAAATCCCAAAATTTCTCGAGCGGCTTGACGTGCAGTACTTGAATCTGTCTTTCAATGATTTCGATGGTGAGATGCCACTACAAGGTGCCTTCAAGAATGCTAGTGCGGTTTCAGTGGAAGGGAACAGTAGGCTTTGTGGGGGCGTGCCTGAACAACAGTTGCCACCTTGCAAATTCAACAAGTCCAATGAAGGGAGATTGACGATGAAGCTGAAGATAATAATCTCTGTTGTCTGTGGGCTGCCGGGAGCAACTTTCCTGTTGTCTGTCCTGTATTTTTTCTGGTTAAGAATGAAAAACAAGACACCTCGCTTGAAGAATTCAGAAAATTTGCTTCCAAAAGTTTCTTACTGAAGTCTCCTCGCTGCTACCAGTGGGTTTTCTTCAGCCCATTTGATTGGAAACGGCAACTTTGGGTCTGTGTATAAAGGAATTGTTGATGAGGTAGGAACAACTGTTGCCATCAAGGTGCTCAACCTTCTCCGACTTGGAGCTTCCAAGAGTTTTGTAGCGGAGTGTCAGGCCTTGAGAAACATCAGGCATCGCAACCTCGTCAAGATACTGACAGCATGTTCTGGTGTTAATTACCATGGTAACGACTTCAAAGCTTTGATTTATGAGTTCATGGTCAATGGCAGCCTAGAGAAGTTGCTACATCCAACTCCCAGAACAGATGAGGAGAACGAGGCACCGAGAAGCTTAAATCTTCTTCAGAGACTAAACGTTGCAATCGATGTTGCTTGTGCACTGGAATATCTTCACAAGGATTGCCAACTAGCACTACCTCTTTCCCTTGCTGTAATGTACTTGAATCTTATCGTTTTTCCTGTTTCGTGTCTCTTTCCGTGTGCAAAATTTCCTGGCTGGAATCAGAAGAACATTTGCAATCATTCTTCTTCCTCCTCCTGAAACTTCCTGCCTTGGGCTTCCCTTCCTTCTTTTTCTTTAATATCGGGCCAGCCTTGACCAGGCCAGGCAAGCTAGCATCCCACCAAGGATTCTAGCCCAGATTCATATTGTATTGGATCGTGATGGCTTATATTCTCACAATCCATGGACATCAGCAAGATATGAATTGAGTGTTGGAGCATAAAGTATAAAGCTGAAGCCTAAAGACATAACCCATAACCGATGTAGGATAATTATAAAATCCAGCCCGGCTCTATGAATTGAGTGTGTTAAAATTGATTTGGATAAATTCAAAATCGTTGTAGGCAGCCTAGTTATGAATATTTTTAAAATTTAAAGAATATTTGTATTGAATCAATATTTTGAGAAAGAATTGTACTTTTATATATAAAATTATTGCATGTACTAGCTACCTGCCTATATATCTCGCTTTCAATTTCTAACAATGGCCGCGTCCAAAGACTTTGTCACGATTATTTTGTGGCTTTGCATGCTCTTCTTGCTGGTGAGCACGTCTGGTGCAAGAGCGCTACTAATAGAGAAGACAGCAGCAGAAGCAGTGAAGTCTCATCACCCTTCTCCGTTCGTGGGTTATCCAGCTATGGTGGAAGGTGATGGTAGCATCTTTTGTGATCCAAAAAAGGATCCTCATTGTGAACCAAAGGAAGCCAATCCATGGCATAGAGGTTGCAATCCATTCGACGGATGTCGGGGTTGAGCCACTGTCACCGGACGACGAGCTCAGGGCAATTTGTTGGTTGAGGGATCAACTAATTAGCTAAATGTATATTTATTAAGAATAATATTTAAGTGGATAGTGAGTACTTAGTAGAATAGAGGCACTCAGTTGTCATTAATTGCTGAACACTGGAGTACTGGTTTTATATTTTCAGTAATTATTATGCTAAAAAAATTATCAATTCTCTTTGTCGAAATTAATTAAGGATACATTTTTGTATATTTTATCTTCTTTTTTTTAATCAGTGCGTCATGATGCCAAATTGATTAATAAAATATTCTAAATATTTTTCAATTCAAGCTTTTGTAGATTAATTAAGCCACATATATAGTGTCATCACAGGTTGAAAAAACAATCAACGTATTTAGTTGAATGCTCTAAAAACACTGTTTAATTTAGAGGGGTCCCACTTCATAATAAAAAACCCAATTTAGTCCCTAGTTTATATATCCATTTTTAATTACATGCCTGATCTAAATATTTATCAATTATATCCTGGAAGTTTCCCACATCTCGACGGTTTTCTTCCCTTAATTTGTGTTCATATTTCCTATACAATATTGTTCTCTGTGTATTGAAACGGCGTATTTTTGAAGAAAACTGACATAAAGTTGCTGAGAAATTGAGATTGAGCATTGTGTAAAATGTCTGAGGGCTGACACGAAATTATTAAATTTTATAGACCTGAGACCCGATTGAGAAGATATATCGGCTAGGGACTAAATTAAGATTTTCCCTTACAAGTGAAGCTAAGATGCAGCTTCCTTGCGAGACGAGTCAAGGTCTGAAAAAGCGTCGCCCCGCTCACCTTCCTATGACTTCTTTTTGCAGATGGGAACTCACCCGGGCATCTTCGGCGGTCAATCCATTAATCCTCGGAACTACCAGGAAGTTGCCTGGCAACAGCTAGCTAGGTCTTGGAAAGAGACACGCAAAGATGAATCGAAACTTCATGGGAATCACTGATCTTGTATGCATATATAGACACGGGAAAACTTAAATAGGGGAAATTCAGGCTGGAAGGGACTGGAGGGAAGGCAGAGTCTGTTTGAAATCAAAATGGGAGCCATGCAAATATTTGATGTCCGAGACAAGTTGATAAAGAAACAAGGGGCAGGATCAGCATGCCCGTGTTGTGGAGGGCCAGTGATGGCTATGGACTATGATTCTCATCTATACTTTTGTTTCATCCCAATCTCCCACAGAAACAAGAGGAAATTCTCCTGCGTCGTTTGCTCCAGGCGATTGGTTCTTGTTCCTGTTCAGTGATCTTTCGTCCCCCCCAGCAATCGTAAACAAGCTACCATATCCAAATGTTATATGCAAGAGTGGCTCTTGTAGTTTAGCGGTGTGAAAGCGATCATATGTTTGCCTCTCCCTGAATTGAAATAAATAATAATATGCATTTGTGATTTGCAGGGCTCATGTCCTGTGTAATGATCATGCATTTGCCTTTCTAAATTGTAGCAGTCCTCTTGTAGCATATTTACAAGACCTTTCTGATTCTTTTTTTTAAAAAAAAAGAAAAGAAGTTTCGAGTTGCAAATCATCAGATCAACCACTCTTCAATTCCATGGATTCTCGGAGATTTCAAGAACTCCCTTGCTATCTCGAGTTCTCAGCTTTCCAGTTATCTCCTGTCGGGGATCAAGTTTTAATTCACAGCAAGCCAACGTCTCAAATAACCAAGACTATAATATAAATTCTCAAGATACAAAGAGCACTACCTATAATAGTATCACGCGGAGTCACAGACATCTCTCAAGATCTCTCAAGTATGTGTATATATATTCACACGCAATTCGTGCACAGTCAATGGTGCATTGCGTGGAAATAACTCTTCTTCCAAAAAAGAAAAAAAGAAATCATTTTTATCGCATAGAATATGCGCAGAGAAGAGAAATGTCGAGTGATAAGAAGAATATGTTAAGATACTTATCCACATCATTTTATACAATTTAACTATTATATTTAATAATAATGTTTCAAAATTACGATTTATTAAATCATGATCTTAATATATATGTAGGACCCAATTATAAATATCGATGTTCAAATTAAAAGCTCATATATGTTTTTTTAATATTTATCGTTATTTGAAAAGTCCATGTGTTTGCATAACTCTTATCCCATATCTCGACCCCGTGTATGTATGTATGTATGTATGTATGTATGTATATAATTACAAAAAATGATAGAGAATGAGAAAATCTTCCTTGCAAGCTTTATTTAAGAAAAGATAATATTAAAAGGGCCAAAGCCCGATAGCAAATGTCAAAGATTGAAAGAGGCAAAAGCCCTCATAATCCATCTGGGCCTTCTCAGACTCCCATATAACCCCACTAAATTATTTTCCCGTATATTAACGACCAAGATCACTTCTCGCTCTAAAATCCCTTCACAACCGTCAGATCCAAAAATCAAAGTAACCTCAAAACCCTAAAAGAGTGTACCTACCACTCTCAGCCTCCTGCTATATATTTTCTCCTTAAAAACCCTAGCCTCTTCTCTCGGATACTCCACAGCACGAGCAGAGCGGAGACGACGAGACACATCCTTAACTCGGTGAGTCATCTCGGATCTTACATTCGATTCTCCACTTATCGTATAACTTTCATTTCTCTATCTCGCGATCCATTCTTATTTCTGCAGGCTGATTTTTGGTGATGTATTTTCGCAAAAATGGATTAAATAGGGATTAGTTGTGTGTGTGTGTGTGTTTTAATATATTTAGGGTTAATTTTTGTGTTATTAGTGAATAATGAAGGGGGCAGAGTAATTATTATTGTGTTTTTAGCTTATTTTTTTTATTTTGTTGAAAATTTAGATTCCTTTTGGTTCTGCTTAGGACTAGGTTTGAAATGGAAAATTTAGTTATTGATACTTGATAATTTTGAGGGTCAGTGTTAATTGGGAGGTTGTTAAATCTGCTTAGAGATGGGCGAAGAGGCAACTAAGGTAGCGGTTCCAGAGTCTGTCTTGAAGAAGCAGAAGAGAGAAGAGGAGTGGGCATTGGCTAAGAAGCAGGAGCTTGCTGCTACTAAGAAAAAGAATGCTGAGAACAGAAAGCTCATTTTCAACCGAGCTAAGCTATACGCAAAGGAGTACCAGGAGCAGGTATGTTTTGTTATCCTATTTTGAATTACATCTCACTTTTTTTTCTTTTTTTTTTCAATTCAAGGCTAGGTTCTTGAATGCAATGTTTTTTGGGGAGTTTTTAGGAAAAGCAACTTGTACAATGGAAGCGTGAGGCAAGGTTGAAGGGTGGATTTTATGTTGACCCTGAGGCAAAGCTCTTGTTTATTATTCGCATCAGGGGGTATGTTGCTCTTTTTTGTTAGTTTTTATTGTGTTTGTTAAGTTTGACTGCTTATGTGATGTTTTTAATAAATACACAAGATTTTTGCTTTCAGTATCAATGCCATGCACCCCAAGACCAGGAGTATCTTGCAGCTTTTGCGTTTGAGACAGGTACCCTTTTAACCTTTAACTGATTGCAACTAGCTAGCTATGATCATGTTATGCTGTATCAGCTAGCCATGATTTAGTGAACACATTACATTTCTCATGTAGCTAGAGTGACAATTTAATCAGTTTCAAGGTTTTTTTTATGAGTAGAATATAGCTTTTTTGATCATTATGAGTTACGAGGCACTATCCATTTAGAGACCCATATGAACTCATTATGCTGCTTGTTTAAATTTAAACTCATGCTATCTTTTTTTGTGTCAGATCTTCAATGGTGTCTTCCTAAAAGTAAACAAGGCAACCGTGAATATGCTTCACAGGGTTGAACCTTATGTGACCTTTGGGTATGCATCTTTGCTCTGCAATTTTGATTTTACAAATGGATCTTTGCTTTCCACGTCCCCATGTCTTTTTCTTTGGATTTTAGGTATCCCAACTTGAAGAGCGTGAGGGAATTGATCTACAAGAGAGGCTTTGGGAAGTTGAACCAGCAGAGAATTCCTTTGACTGACAACTCGATCATTGAGCAGGTTTGTATCTTTTTGCGTGCACGGTGCCTGCATGAGGATGGGTAGCATTTGCTGTATCTTTTTGCTAACATGCCATGATGTCATCACAGGGTCTAGGCAAGCACGGCATTATCTGCGTGGAAGATCTCATTCATGAGATAATGACTGTTGGACCTCATTTTAAGGAGGCAAATAACTTCTTGTGGCCATTCCAGCTCAAGGCTCCATTGGGTGGTCTGAAAAAGAAGAGGAATCACTATGTTGAAGGAGGAGATGCTGGAAACCGTGAGAACTACATTAATGAGCTTATCAGGAGAATGAATTAGGCCTTGGCAGGTTTTTGTTATTTAGTTGTTTGACGTGCCAGAGGGAGTCTGAGATTTAAATTTTCATTTTGCTATGGAAACAATTAAGTGTCGATTTGTCATGATGTTTAATTATTCTTCTATTTTGTCTTGGGAATTTTACTCAACTTCGAAAATTATTAGCAAGGTTTCTCATTGTGTCTCAAGATGCTGGGGTATTTTTTCCTCTAATCTCCATATTTATCATATTTGCTTGGGAACTGTAGGAACCATAATTTTTTTCAATGTTCTCTGGATCAAAATGCCATGAGCTTTGAATTTTCTGCCGTCTCAAGATAGGAAACTCATATCGTGAGTGTTTTCTTCTCTCTTCTTCCTCCCTCTCACTCAGAAGTTTACTGCAATCCATTGTCGAGGCGGCACAAGGAAGGATGTTTATGTTCTTGTAATAGCCGATTACAAAAATCGTACATTGAGTTCAGTAAGGGGCTAAGGGCCCCTGAATCTACAAGGCAGGTTCAAAGTATTTGCAGCTGGTATTTACGAAAACGATCAACAAATGCTAAAACAATGTGCAGGGGAAGGGCCTTCAACTTAAATGTAACCGTTCCCCAACGAAATTCTCTGGAAATGTAATCACCCGGCTCTTGTTCAGTTTCATAGGAATTGAAACTGTCTTGAGCTCTTGTTTAGTTTCATAGGAATTGAAAATGTCTCGGGGATTAAGAGTTAGTTTAGTAACGCCTTCTTTTAAATTTTAAATTTTATTTTTGTTAATAGGCTAATTTAAATATAATTTTTAAAAAATAAAAAAATATTATTTTAATATATTTCTAAGTAAAATTTACTTTAAATTGTAATCGCTAGTATAAATTTTAAAAAAATCTTAAATAAATATGGTGTTTTTTTATTATATTATAACCGCTAATATAAATTTAATATTTTTTTCATTAAAAAAACAAAAAAATATGAAGAGTGATGCTAAAACAAGTCCTCACTAAATCAAATCAGACACGCTCACAGTTTTTAAAAGCTCATTGAACACAAGTCAGGCGCGCCTTCCCAGTTTCTTTCTTTCTTTCTCTCTGTCGATCAAATTCAGGTAAGAAGAAGAAAGGATAATGAGTAGCAGCTGTTCATCGAATGGATTATAGCCGTTGTCGCCATCGACAAGGAAGCTGGATGACTTAGAGTTGATGCTGCAATACCTTCCCATTTTGTATGTTTTTTTAGCCTTCCTTTTTCTGTGTTGTTTTTTGTCTCTCGTAGCAAACAGCGCTCGTGCTAAAAAGTCTGAAAATCACCAATTATATTCTTCATTTTTGTTCAAGTGTGATGCTTGCTTTCATTTAACATTTTCGTCTCTCGTAGCACCTCTCCTGCGATTTATATGTGGGTGTGATGCTTGCTTTCTTTAACATGTTCTGGAAACCTTCGAAGGCAGGAATAAATTAATGTTGTGTCTGTGCAACTTGCATGCTCTGTATAGAGATAGATTTCATGCCAGCAATCGTTCTAGTTCCTAGGGAAAGGTCTCCCCATATTATAGCCAAAGAAAAAGCTAAGGAGCTTGAATGTCTTGCATGGTAAGTGATTTTATGCTTTATGTGTCTGTGGCAATAAAAACTCTCTCGAGACTAAAGCTGATTCTTTTCCTTTCTGTGCCTTTTGTGCTGCATCATAGTCTTGTACGCAAAAACTTTTATCTTCTCTACTTTCCAATTTGTTTATTGCTTCCTTGTCAATTGACTTCACTTTTACCTTTCTGTGTTATAGGCTGAAGTAGGCATTTCTATGGGCATTCAAGGGAATGGAGTTGCAGAAGAGAGCTCGGATAATGCTTCGGTTGTAGAGGTTAGGGAGTCATTCCTCGTGCTTATGGGCCAAGTAGTTGTCTCTTTGGTGACCATTTCCACTAGCAATGGCAGCCATCATCCATCACCCAATGGCAAAATCCTGTGGGACTTTGCTGCAGGGAATTGTATCATCGGCTATATTTCTTTGTTTACACGTGTCTTGATCTGTGGACGTCAAAGAGGGCTTGCCACCCGAATTGTGACTGCGATTTGATATGCTGGCATATCTTTTGGGTTCATAGCTTGCGTGGTCATGTGGCTTGCCTGCAATAGCATCAAACTGCTCCACATGTTAATCAGGATTCTGTCTACAGGTTTGGTCTGTACATGCACGTCGGGAGCCTCTGGCTGTGTGCTTTACGAGTACTAATAATGGATGGGTCCTTTGAGATCATTCGGTTTCTTCCCTAAGTAGTGAAGTTTTGATCCATGAAGGGGATATATATAGGAGCGTATCAAATTTTCCAACTACAAACATGATATGATGGTAATTAGTACGAGATCATTCACTCTTGATAACTAAAGTAACGTGATTGAGGTTGTGTTTCCTTAGTGTTTTTTTTTAAAAAAACGATATAAAAGAGATGAAAATATATTTTTAGATGATTTTTTTATCATTTCACAATAGAAATTAATGACATAAAAATATAACCAAAATTAATCAAATTGCTATGTATGTTTTACATATTTGCAAAACCATTCAACAAAACTAAACATGTTGGGGGAATTTTTAGCAATTCATGGGAGTCAGAGAGATGCAAATCTTGTTTTATCAGAATTGGTAGAGACCAGCACCAGTTCCTTTACCTTAACCACTCGCTTTGTGGCTTTATCCATCCCTTTGATTTTAGCACACAGTGTCACTTCTTGTACAGAAAATACTACATGTTTTTCTATTTTTATACAAAATCTAGGTTGGAATTCAAACTTTTTAATCGAAGAAAAACACTAATCTCAGTTAAGTTACTACTCATAGTCAAAACACTGCATGTTCGGATGTCTTTAATTTACAAAGAACTATAATCTCCCCCTTTTCATTTCCTTGAAATATTCACTGATGTTTTGAACTGGCTAGATCTCTTATTTGGATCTGTCCGTGTGTGTAACTCTCATCTGTCTTGTAATTAGGGCTATGTTTCCACCTTCTACTAGGCTCCATGCAAACACACTTGGATTGGATAAAAATGGGTAGGGCGGATTTCACTTGTAAGTTGTTTGGAAATACAGTTCAAATTATGTTTTATTAAAAATTTAATTTTTTATTAAAATTTAATTTTTTTTATATTTTTATATTTTTTGAGGTGACACCCGAATTATTGCCATGGAGAAAAGCTTGCTGCTCTCCCACGACATTTGTTGGAAACCTGCGTAATTTGCAAGTTGGGACGTCAGAGAAGCACCGAAATATGAAGGACAGTTTTGTATTCAAAGATTACACAGGGATACTTGCAGGAGCGCATGAAAACCAGCTCATTCGATCGAGCGTGTTCGGATATCGTGCAGGAAACGTGGGTTCCGTGCTTGAAACCACTCGAGGTCTGAGGATTCATTCAAAGAAGTCTCAATCTAGGTTGAGAATTCTTGGCATGTTTAGATATATCCTAAGATATCAAGATCAATCCACCGATATGATTGTTGGATTTACATGTAGATTTTATTGTGAGGTAGTTGGTGGATGTCGATGCCACCTAATTAACGACTTGACATTTCGTTAATGGAGGAAACTTCCCATTGACTTGCACGTCATTGACCTACAAGTCGTTGTGAACCTATAGCTATATGAGTTTTGGTATTTTGTTTCCAATCAATGGATACTCGATGCGCGATCTATGTCGACAAATTGAAGTTCAAAACAGAACAACAACAACAACAAAAAAAAAAAAGAAAAAAACAATAACATGTATGAAGGAAAAAAAAACATGAATTTTGATGAATCTAATTTAAATTTTACTATAATGTTTTACAAGTCTTGTTTTCTTTACCGGTCATTTAATTTATTTTTAAACTCATTAAATTAAACTATTTATTTTGAATAAGCTCTTATATGATTTAATTTGAAACTCGAGCATCACTTGATTGGATTTGATAATATTACTGAAAAAATCTTCATATTCTCAATAATTTTTTTTAAAATTTAGTAGAAAAATAATCCAACTCACAGAGGAGCGTAGACAAATATATTAATAACTAAAAGATATATTGGGGCTTCTAGTTTTAAATTTATTTTTATTTAGACTTTGATATTTTATTTGATTTAAAGTATCTCATATCTTTTGTGTGTTATTTTTATTATCAAACTTTATATCCAAAATCTATAAATTTGTCTCTAGTTAAGAAAAAATGTGATTCAAAGATTTCTTATCTTTTGCTACACATCAGTGTCCAGTGAATGTGTAACTTCACTAACACTCATGTCCTGTCCTATTCTAAAGGTTGATCCGACGGACTACATGTTGATGTTGATCCGACGGCTTACATGTTGTACAGTGTTGTTTCGGGATGAAAAGGATACCAATTAACTGAGATGTATATAAGCTCGCTTTCTCTCGCTCTTAAAGAGTGGGGAAGGGGTTTTTTTTTTTGTTTTTTGTTTTTTTGTATGGTATATATTATTTTTTAAATTTTATTTTTAATATTAATATATCAAAATATTTAAAAAATAATTTGAAGTTAAAA
>Ga0325402_1001308_pt1 | contig 20084 bp, 7 predicted proteins | sample PopdelMetagenome_22_FD_207212 | JGI IMG/M metagenome (GOLD analysis project Ga0325402, IMG submission 207212) | Populus deltoides microbial communities from Bellville, Georgia, United States - Xylem-PdKOR-R3 | ecosystem: Host-associated > Plants > Phyllosphere > Stem > Wood/Secondary xylem...
GAATACTCAACAAAGTCCCATACTAACAAAAACTAAAAACCTGAAAATAATATTAAAATGGAGGGGTAGGTTCAACTAACTTAGTAATATAATAACATTTAATATATATCTTAGATATTAATAATTTGCAAGTTGTAAATATCTTGATATAAATATACAAAATAAGTATATTAACATAAGGTAGTGGAATACTTGTCAGAGATCAGATGACACCTGGACGTTGCCTCTCTTACCAGCTAGGTATACATGTATAATTTACACAAAGATTTTATATATATATATATATATATATATATATATATATATATATATATATATAAAAGAAATTATCAATTCTACTCATCATCCAATCAACATACATAAAGTATTTATATTACATGCATATTAAAAATTATCTCACACATCAAAAAAACAAAACCAAAAGACAAACGGATATAGAATCGAAGACTACTGAAGATTATTAGGAAGAACATATATTCAAGAAATTATCAATTGTACTCAACATCTAATCAACATACATAAAGTATTTATATTATATGCATATTAAAAATGATTCCACATACCCAGAAAACAAAAGCAAAAGACAAACTAATGTTAAACCGAAGACTTCTGAAAATCGTTAAGAGGAACGTCAACTTAATTGGAGTAATTTATATTATTTTGACATTCGGATCAAAAGTTATAGTCAAAATACTAAAGAGTGCATAAAAACATTCCAAATTAGACCTGACTATTGTTTCCTTTTTGTTATACACTAAAATTGACTGAAGAGTTAAGAAGTTTGGACTCGGAAGAACATGTCAAACTTAATTGTAAACCAGACTTAAACGTGGATGGTGAATTGAAGATATAAAGAGTCTATATGGTGTAAAATCCTTAAAATAAGAAATGAGGCGGTAGTTACTTTAAATAGGATGAGTAGGTAGTTACCAAAAGTTATCGTGAATAAGGTTAGTGGGTAGTTACTAAAAATTATTTTTAACTTCCCTATTTAAAAAAAGACAAAACAACCAAGAACAACAATCAACAACAACAACTGCATTGTAGCTCAATCAAACTCATAGGATTTTCAAAACTTGTTTATCAAGTAGGCATGTAATTGTAGGCTGATAATCAGTAGGCTATAACTTATAGACAATAATCACGTAGGTAATAGAATAATAGGCAATAACTATATAGATAACAATCAAGTAGACTTGTAATTTTTTTTGTAATTAGTAGAGATTTGTAGTTTTAATTTCATAAATCAAAAATACCAAAAAGATTTTTTATTATCCACGAGTTTCAATTCGAAGATGTAATTACAGTATAAATCACTCTATGAATGTAATTATTTATTTTATAAGTTTTTAAGTTTACTTTACATTTAAGTTATTTTAATTATTTAGTTATCTCTTTAGTTAAACTACTATTTGTATGTAATAAATTTAATTATATTAATATTCATATAACTTTATAATATATATTTAGAATTACATGAATAGATTTATAACAGAGTTAAAACCAATTAATCTAATGCATCTATTGAGAGAGATACAAAAAAAACCCACACTAAACACTTTCATTCATGCGTCGATTTGCTTCCTGATCAAAGTAGTCCAATGCCTTCAACTCTGTATATAACGTGGCAGCTCAGCTTCTTCAAAATCTCCATGTGAAATGTTAAGAGATGAAATTTGGGAAGATTATTAAGAGTTGAAGAGAAAGTGAGAGAGAATTAAAAATGGTTTTCATAGATAACAGAGACATAATGATGCTGGCCATAGATAAATCGGTTGACAACTTAATGATTAAAGAAAGCAATAGTTCACCAAACTAGGAGCTTCATGAACACAAATCCATTAAAGAAATCTATGAAAATCTGTGAACTTGATCTTTAAGAAAAGATTTCTCATTTAACAAGAATTTGTTTTTTTGATTTTCCAATTATCAGTCTAGTTCAATCTTGTGCTAATTAATTAAGGATTTAATGACATCGATAGCCCATGCATCCAAGCAATAACTTGTTGGTTAATATGTTTAACCATTTTTTCTTTTTCCTTTTTTTGAAAGAAAGATTAGAGAATAATATAAAATTATTCCTAAAAAAATCTCTTTGAAAAGCTCCAAGAGGAGTACTTGGTTTGCTATCAATTGAACTTCTTGAGAATGTTTTTGCCATGAATCCAAATGGCAATTAACTACAATATTGGTAGTGGCGGCAAATGTCACTTCATAGGGATTTTTTCTCTCTTTGAAGTCGCATAGTTTCCAAGCTCTCTCTATATATTATATTTCACCCCAACAGTTGCACAGAGACTAAAATATTTAGATAAACAGGCTATGATGGATGATGAACTACTTTCTTTCATCTTGTACAAACTCTCGCAGCACTTCACTAGCAGTTGCTGAATCTGCAATACTCAGAGGCGGCTTTCAAAGTGAATTAATTATTAGCCTTCTGTTATTCTAAATGATACATTGCAGATACTCAACTGGCTGTCAGAGGATAATATAAAATTATCCTCGGGATCTCCTTAGCTAACTGCCCTGTTTTCATCGCGAGTCGATCTGCAATTTCAAACCTTTTGGTACCACTGCTGAATGTTTGGATTGGTTGGTGCTGTCTGGTAATGTTCTTACTCGACATTGGAGTAACATATGCTCCTCAGAAGCAAGAAAATCCTATCAAAAGGTGTCTTCTGCCTTTGATTTTCTTATAACGTGTGGTTATTTTCAGGCCTGTTTGGTTCAAATAGGAATAAAACTAGCTAGCTAACTGACTACGTCCGAAACAACAGAAAATTTACAACCCCCAAATCTCTCTTCCCAGCTATAGACTTATCATTGATCAATAGCTCAAATCATCTGTACTATCTTTTTTCCTTATCTTCAATTATTTTCTAATCGTTAGGCAAAGAGATAAGGTTGATGCTTGTTGTGAACAAACATAAAATGTGAGTACAATGTACTTGACACAACGTATTTCAATCTCTCTGGCTGTCAAATAACATGCTCTCTCTGCTTGCTAGGACTGTAAGTGTGTGTGTTATAGAATGGTTAAACACAAAATTTAACCAGCAAAAGCGTTTGTAGTCCAATGGTTCATCCTTTCTTAGTAACTTCTATATCATTTACGTTCAGATGAGAAGAATAAACACGAACAAATATTTCCTATGTTTACACACACTTCAGTGTTTCCCATTAGGTTCTATACGAACTCTAGGTTTCCAACTCTGTACAAAAGGAAAATGAAATACATTACTCATTTTCATTTTCATTGAAATCCAGTTTCATAGGCTTAAATGCTGCCAATACTACAGCCACTTTACACGCAAGAAACCCCAACATTCCAGCCAGAAGTTCTTTTGGAGTGAACACTGAGGGAGCATCGCCAGAGCTATACTTCACTGCTAGAAAAGTAAACCCTACAGCCAGTGCCAAGCTTGATATTGGACCCTTAAGTCCTCCAACTAGGCGATCGATCCCACTGGTGTTGCTGGGAATTGATGAAGTTGGTAATCCATCGACAGACCTTTGTAGCAGCAACAAATATAAGAAGCCACCAATTCCACCGATAAAGAAAGCAAAAGCAGCATTTTCTCCAGCTGAGAAACCTGTTATTGTTGTACCCACAAAAATTAGCGTTGCATCATAGGATAACAAAGATAACTTCAAGTCTGCATATTCTCTCATGCTTTCCTCGTTAGAAACGTTGCTGCCAGGTGGGGAAGTTGACATGGAAGGGCTTTTACTCAACAATGTGGATGGATCAACCCCAGATAAATCAGATACATGGCAAGATCTAAGTTCCACCATGGATATGTCACTTCCCTCCCCAAGCAAAACATCATCAGTTTCAAACTCATACTGGCAACCATTATACCGGATCTCCTGTCCATCATTTTCTTCAGGGGAAGCTTGAGAAGCACTAATGACAGTCAGGCTCACACCATCTAATCTCCACTGACCTGACCTTAGAAATTTGAGAAATAAAGAAAAGGAAAACCATTATTATGATGTTCAAGACAAGCCTAATCAATACTATATGAGTTACTCTTAACTAATATCCCAGGGATATATAAATGAGGATGTTTTGCACTGGATGCCAATTTAACTATGAGAGTTGACAAGCATATATCAGATACAATGTGGGTAGAAGTCTAGGGTGAGCATTCATGGTATATTGTTCCCAATTCTGAGTCATGGAGTAGAAAAGACATTCCAGACTACAAATCCTAAGGCTTTTCACAACCATCTCGGACTTACCTGATTCAACACTGACCCAAAGAGATTCGATCCTCCCCATCTTGGGGCCCTCAAAGGTGAATTCATCAACTGAACCTCTTTGGAAATGAAGTGTGTCAGACTCAACCATGTCCATCAAGTTAGCAGAATTGGACTCCGAAATCGCAGGTATTCTGCGCAATATTGAGTCACCATTCCTGTCTATCAAACATAAGAGTATTCCAGCATTAGGATCACTCAGACTTGAGCCATAGACATTACTCGTACATAGCTTAACCTTGAACAAAGACCAAGATCCTTTGATAGATGCAAGAAGCTTTTCTTGTGAGGTTTCTGTACAAACTTTCACTTCTGTTGCTGGCAAAAGATGCAAAGGTTTTGCATAGCCCTGAAAATCTGAAATGAAAACTCATTAGTCTTATAAACTAGAAGTTTATAGCCAACTTCAGCAATCATGAACACAACTTAATTTTATGTTAATAGACATGGAAAGGATTGTACAAGGCATTGTAAACAAATGTCTTTCATTAACAATTTCTTCAATTCCATGTCTATGCAATTTCACAGCGAAATGGTACCTAGGGAGATATACAGAGTTTGATTTCTAGAACATAAGTTACCACATACAAATCAAAGGTGCATAAAAGATTCATACTGAACATATGCCCCTCCTTTTTTTTTTGGGACTTCCTGGAACCATATAGCGCATATTTCAAACAAATTTTGTATCTTAATTCCATGTGGGAAACCTAGTTTTTCCAAGAGGCAACTATCAAAGTAGCAACAGGAGGCAAGGATTGAAAACATGACTTTGGAAATAATTCAAGGCTGCATGCATATGCACACAAAGCAAGCACTTAATCATACTAAAACCCCCAAGCATAAGCTCATTAACATCACACATTCACACTATTGCAGCTGCTTAAAAAAAAAAGCTAACTACTAACATCACATAATGAATTCAAGGACCAGTCATTTTTCCTAATCAGATGAAGAAAAAAACTTCTGCACCCCAACCAATAATTTCCATCTGCAAATTTCATAGTGCTAACTGGACAAATTACCTTCAGTTTCGAATCGTGGGTGCTTAAATAAAAACTTCAGAAAGCAGAAAGGCATCAATTTGCTATCCACTACAGCATTTTAGAAACCATTTCTAGTACCTCCCTAGTAGGATACATAGCCATCCACAACAAAATCATAGACTTCCAAACATAAAACTCTTCCATCTCTCCACCAATTTATTTGAAATCAATCAATGGACTTTCAACTCAGCTATATGAATACTATAAACTCTTAATCTCCATGAATTAAGTTAAAAAATAAAAACAGAAGACATTAAAGATACAATCTTTGTATTCAAAATGGTCCCTTTTCCGTCCACAGGTTCAAGAAACAGCAAAAATCCAAGAAATTTAGCATCTTTTGAAGAATACAAAGAAAACCCATTAATTCAAGCAGCAAAAGAAGCACATATCACATGAACGGACTGCTAAATAACTATAAGCAAGGCCATGTATGTACTCAGCATGTAAGTCATCAAAGTTTCTACCTTGAAAATCTGATTTTTTGTTGTTTTTGACGCTGCCAAAGCCAAATCTTCTCCTAACATGAGTTTTTGGGATGAGTGGGTGGTGTTTTCTTTGATTCTTCGAGAAGATACTGTACTGATTTCTTGTAAAGATTGCATGCTTTAGAGATGCAGACTCCATTGCCACAGCTGCAAAAGAGGAGAGAGGGAGATATTTCATATTTGCAAAATGGAAAGCTCACTGCCTTAAATAATAATAATAATAATAAAATAAAAAATGGATTCATGTTTCGAATATGACAAGTCGTTTAAGTGCAAAACGGCATGTTTTACGTACTGAATTCATGCTTCTTTTATATATATAAAAAAATGGCTCTTTTAAATCTATTTTTTTAAATAAATATTAAATTAACTAAAATTTAATTTTAAATATATATTAAGTATTTAATTTATTATTTTGAATATATTTCGGAGAATTCCATTAAAATTAATCACATAATCTGTAAGTTTTTTTTTAAAAAAAAAATACATAATTTGTAAGCTAAAAGCATATGACTTGAAAATTTAACATATATTCAAATATAAATTTATTATCACATAACTAATTTGGTAGGTTAGGTTTAACGTCAAGGATTATAGATATAAGATATTTTTAAAAATAAAAATAAATTCAATTAGACATACAAATAGATATTATAGAAATAATAAATGGCATCAGATTTAATGGAAGATATTGCTCCAGGATTGCATTGTTATATAAAAAAAAAAAAATGAGACAGTGGAGGAAACAATATGAAATTATTTTCTGGAGTTTATTTTCAATAGCTCCAAACATTAATTAATAAGGAATACTGATATAATAAAAGTATTAATTAAATATTAAGAGAAAATAATAAATTGGTAGATATTACGTGATTGAAGATTTTTGAGGAATGTGGAGACGTATGATGGTGTGATTGTGATTGAAATGATAAAGATGTAAATTAACCTAATAATTTAGCAAAATAAATAAATCACTATATGTAGAATATCTAGACAAAAACATGAGGTTAAAGATTTAATTCAAATAAGTTTGGATGGAATATTTATTAGAATTAATTATATTTCTCAGTTTTTCAATTATAAAATATTAGTAAAGTTAGATACAAATTTAGAATTTCATTTAATTTACTTTTTTTAAGATTTTGTAAGGTTTATTTTCTGTTTTTAATAACTATATATATATATATATATATATATATATATATATATGTTCATAAATGTTAGTTATATCTATGGAATGGTCTCATCAACAACCAAACCAACTGTATTATTACACAAATCATGGGAGATTTTATTGTAATCTATCTATTTTTAGGATGCAACACCCACTTATAATTGTAATTACAAATATAGAAAATTAGTTATCACTGCCGCATTGTACTGTAACCAACAGAACAAACTGCAACGCCACCATTGCTGAGCTCCTCTATAAAAACCCTCCACCATTCCTGAACTCTTACATTGCAAATCTCTAACCCTCTCCCATAATTTATCTAAGACGTCCTCATGGTTGTCTTAAGGCACCTTGTAGTAGTGGTCGTTTCTATTGCCATCCTTTCCTTCATCCCCAGTGCTTGTATTGCTGCCAACAAAATGAATGCCATAGATCAATGTTGGAAACCGAGTCCGAATTGGCGAAGAAGCCGGCAACAACTGGCATCTTGTTCTGTAGGGTTTGCAGGGAAAATGACTAGCAATGTTGGGAGAGATGTTGTAATGTATAAAGTCACCGATCCTAGTGATGACCCTGTGAATCCCAAACAAGGGACGTTAAGACATGGAGCCACCATGATCACAGGCAAAGTCTGGATCACTTTCGAAAGGAACATGGATATCAAACTTGAGAAACCTCTTCTTATTAGCAGCTATACTGCCATTGACGGTCGCGGTGTTGATGTTGGAATTGAAGGCTTCGGATGCTTCTTGGTGTACAAGGTAGATTAATTTTCTCTAGTTGCCAACTTTCGTGATTGAATACGCAATGCATGGTCTATAATTTTGATTTGCAGTACTTACGCTGTTTGTTTAGGCAACGGACGTGATCATCCATGGCCTAAGGATTCACCATTGCAATGCACAAGGGCCTAGCACAGTCATGGGACCAGATGGGAAACAAATGCAATTAGGTCAGATGGATGGGGATGCAATAAGGCTGGTCAGTGCATCTAAGGTTTGGATAGATCACAACACACTGTATTCATGCCAGGATGGTCTTCTTGATGTCACTCGAGGATCTACATTTGTTACTGTCTCTAACAATTGGTTTAGAGACCAAGACAAGGTCATGCTACTTGGCCATGATGATGGGTTCTTGAGGGACAAGAACATGAAGGTCACTGTTGCCTTCAATCGTTTCGGACCTAATTGTAACCAGAGAATGCCAAGGTAATTCTTAGTTCACTAAATACTCCATCGATCCCCTCAATATGGACGCATTTCTTGAACATAATTTCTGCATAATGTATGATTGGTGAATCTTAATAGAAGAATTCAAAACTATGTAACACAGGATTCGCCATGGATATGCACATGTAGCCAACAATCTGTACCGAGGATGGGAACAGTATGCAATTGGGGGAAGCATGAGTCCTAGCATCAAGAGCGAATCCAACTATTTTATTGCACCAACATCAGGAAAGAAGGAGGTAATAATAACAATTGTCAAACGCTTGTTCTTCCTCTTACAAAATTAGGAGAAAGGATGGCAATATTGATCAGAAAAACTATAACCAGACACTTGAAATAACAGGTAACATGGAGAAATGGGATCAGTGGGAAAAGCAAGCCCTGGAACTTCTACTCCATAGGGGATCTGTTTACAAATGGAGCTTCATTTTTCCAAACAGGTCGCAGAGGAATGGCAAAGCCTAACTACAATAAGGAGCAAAGCTTCATGGTTGGAGATGCCAAGTATGTGAAGGCATTGACAAGCTCTGCAGGTGCTTTGAAGTGCTCAAGAACATCTAGATGCTGATGAGTCCAGCAGAATATGAAAATCTTTTCATCTTTCTCCAGGGACTAGTCCAATGGTTCATGAAAAATTGCTATGTTATAAAGCATTATAACTCCAAACTCTTAATTTTCACGAATTTTGTAAAAAAAAAAAATATAAGCTTCTATTATCAAATATGTTTTTTGATAGTTTCTGCTTGCTTCCTTGAACGGTAATAAAACAGATTCTCCTCAAATTACAGCAACAGAACCCGGTAGAAGATCCATTTCACTTTTTGTAGAATCTGAACAAAAATATTCACTTCATTTTACGAAGCACATCATTGTACCCATTTGCATCTGTCCAAGAGGACATGATACAGAAAGATAAGAAGTCCAGAGGGCAATGTGTATGAACAGTTTGGTATCAAAATTTATGTAGCCCTGGCTCTCTCCCTTTAACAACTCTGTTTTTCCTCTGCTATGGCTCCTTCTGCCATTCTTCTTGTCCATGCATGAAAATACTAGACAGATTGACTCCTTTTATACTTCTTGTCTTGGAAATACCATTTATCCGTTAGATCCTCGGGTAGTCGAAAAGGCTAAACAAGCCAATGTTGCTAGCAACGAAACGCGGATATTATAAACCGTGCTTATCTAGGCATCGAAGTTATGCATGAACGCAATGCTCACAATTTCCTTCAAAGGACAAACAGGTTGGCATGGTTCATGCAGTAGCGTTGTCTTTTCTTTTTTGTTCTTTACGAGGTCCGATGGACTAAATTATCTTTCTGATGCCTAATGCATTCTTCAGAAGATTCAAAACAATATCCAGCTCGCTTGTCTTAAATTCCGTTGTATTTTGACCCCTCAACAATACTAAAAGTATGTAAATAGCGGGGGAAAAATCAATTTCTTTAATTTGTAATTTTTGGTACAATTTCTTGTCCAATTATTGGATATAATAAAAAAAACAAACAATATTCAATCGATCAGGTAGCCATTCATTTCTTGATCAGTATCAGAATGCATTAACCAAAATCCGTGCTGGTTCTTTCTTCAATGCATGCTTCATCTCTCAAATCCTGAATAGTAATTGAACATACAATATCAGCCATGTTAAAACATTCAAATATTTCACAAATTAACAAGAATTAATTTCGAGCCCTTAATGTAGACTTACTGTTGGTAAGAGATGTTTATAACGCCAGAATTGGGGTCAGCAATGGAGGCAAAAGCTTCTTTTGACAAATCAATGGTACCCCTACAAGAATCAGGAGGGCAAAGATCTGTAATCATCACAACAACTGACCCATTATCCAAACAAGGGAATGGAGTGCCCTCATTTGTCCCGCTAACACAAGTTACTTGGTAATATCGCCCACAAGCTTCCCCATTGTTAAAAATCTCCTCACTTGCTGCTGCAATCATCACTCCTCGATCTTCATATCCATAGCATTTAGAAGCTGAGTTTACAAATAAATTAAATCATGAAAGGGATAGAGAAAACAAGAAGAATACATGGCTAATTTATTATACTTGATTAATTTTTTTAGGGGATGAAAGAAATTCTTACGAACGTATGGGGGTGTGTTGAAGGTCGCAGTTCCTGAATCTTGAGCCAATGCGAATGGATAAAAGCACAAACTGAAACACAACAATGTCATAACAGAAGAGGCAATGAAACTCTTGAAGACGGATGCCATAGTTTTTTGAGCTAGAGCTTAATCACAGCACAATATTTGCACGAGGGGTGAGATGAAGCATCAGAATATTTATATATAGGAGTGCAGAGAATAGGGCAAGTTGATGGAATGAGTATATGCGCGGCATATTGTGAAATACTATGTCTTGTTAAAGAGAAAACTATGAAGTTTTTTAGAATTTCGGTGTCCAACAATAATTAGACGGCCATGCATGCAGGCCATTGGGAGTTTACAAAGCAACAAATTAAGGTATAGAGTGATGTCTCCTCGGGAAAAGAAGAGGTACCCCTGAACTCTAGAGTCTAGAGTGATTAAGCACAACGTTTTTTACCTTTTGTGATACCTGGATTTAAGAAATTGCTAAACCAGCTTTTGTGTAGTTTTTGCTGTTATAGTTTGAAACAATAGGTGCAAGAAAGAACTATAAATTATAGTTTTTTTATAATTAAGGTCTCGAGAGAGAGTTTGTAGCGAGAACAATGTAAAATTATAAGACCACAAGATCATGCCTCGTAGCTTCAGCCCTCCTGCTCTCGGAAATGTTGTTCTATGGGCGTGTGAAACCTCTTCTAGACACCAATATGGATTGAAAATTAATGGGTTCCATCATGAAATGGATAGCCCAAATTAAATGGATAAAAACTATATGATAAAAAGCAATGGAAACCAAGGATAAAGACTGCTAAACATATCCAAAACAAGCCTACATGGCAATATCATTACCTTTCGTCTCAAGTATTCATTACATGGCAATATCATTCAGTATACAAGCTAATATTCACACCATATATTAGTAGCTTTTTTTGGGTTACAACATTTCAGCATTGTTTGACAACGCGTGTATATCAAAGTAAAAACATCATTTTTAATGTTTTTGCCAAGGAAACATAGGTTATATTATAGTGCATCGCCTTGCCAAACGAGCACAATTGCTACAGCAAGAAAGCATAGAGGGTTGAATTTGTGCGAAGAAGGGGCACTCTGTGTATGTATTTGGGTACCCGGCCAAATTCAACTCCTCTCTGAACATGACACATCTGGCTTGTGTTTTCCCTTTTCTTTCGATCCCCCATTGTTCATGCATGTTATAGGGTACAAAAATTGATCGATGGCATACAATATTAATAACCCTTTTTATACTTGATCTTGCATGCCCACAAATGGCAGCTTTCCATTAGATCTCCACGCAGCAGCCAGATTGGACAAACCCTGAGAACTCATCAGGCACAATGATCCTCTCCAATTTCCCATTTTGACCATCTTTCATTTCTATCAAATAGAACTCTTCGGGTGAACCTTGGTTATCCAACCCGGTAAGCATGACCCGAGAGCCCAACGGGATCCCACGAACCCCGGCTCGAACCATCGGGTCCAAGTCAGCCCAACTCATCAATCTCCCATCTTTCCCTACCCCAACACAAGATCTCGGGCACCGGCCCGGAATCCATGCCTTCTTCACCTGCCTCCATTGACCCGACCCGAATTCATATACCTCAGCATTCCCCTCAAATGCCCCCTGATTATCGGTCCCATATCCGCTAACCACCCAAAACTCATCCCCAATCACCACTCCCTCACACTCATCTCGCTCTTGACTCATTTGAGCTAACTCAGTCCACTCATCCTCGCTCAGATCATAAACCCACCCAGTTCTTAATGCATTCTTATTCTCATCATGCCCGCCCACGACATAAACCCGACCTGAATAGGACCCGATAGCAAAAAAGGACCTCTTGGAAGGCATCTCCTTCCCCTCTCTCCACTTCCTTGTTGTGAAATCATACACAAAAACATGACTCACCTGTTCATAACTCACCGGGTCCCACCCACCCATGACCACGAGCTTCCCTTCACAGCTTGCCAATTGGCAAAACAAGGGCAACTCGATCGGATAATTGGGCACGGGGTCGAGTCTCTCCCATGTCTGACTCGCTGAGTCAAACACAGAGATCCCAAAACACGGTGAGTTACCTTGTTTGGATCCCTGTAAAACATCAGCCCCGTGAACGGCTTGAACAAGACAAGCAACTTTATGGGTGTAGCCAAGTTTCTTCCTGTGGTAATAAAAATCCTTGCTTTCCAGTAAGTCACACCATTGCTTGCAAACTTGGGAAGCAACTCTGTGAGCTGTGTAAGGCAACCGAGTCATGCACTCAAGACCGAGTTCTTGAGGCAAACTCGGGATCAACTCGGTGAACATGGTAGTTTCCATTTACAGAAAGTTTTTGAAGCTCTTGAAGTATAGCTTTCTCTCTTCGTGCGTAGATTTTTGGTTTTCTGGACCTAATCAACTGTCTATTTATTAACAGACGATCGTTAAATAACAGAAACAGTTGCTCCTTTAAATATTGACACGTGGCAGACCTCAAAACTAATATCTAAAATATTTTTCATTTATTTTTGTTTCTCTCTATACATAACTTTTCATTTTTTTATTTTGATAAATAAATTTATATTCTTCTATAAATACCTTTTTTCCTTTTATGATGGATAGATTTAGGTACAAGTCAAAGTTAAATTTTTTTTTCTGGAATATCTAAATATATTATTCAAATATATTTTTAATTTAGTCGTGAAAGATTTTTTTTATTTGTCCAAATCATGATTCTTAAAAATAAAAAATAAAAAATAAAAAAATATTTTTTAATTTAGGAATCATAAAATAATAAAATAAATTTTAAATTCATATACATATTAATAAATAAAATTTCAAATTTATAAAATAAAAAATAGATTAAAAAACTAAATAGAAATCAGTTTAAATGATGAGTTGGATAAACTACTCACTTCTCGGCATCTAATTTTAATTAAATCATATCTAATTTTATTTATTTCAAATTCTTAAATCAAATTCAATTGAGAATGATATTAGTTGCATATCTTATATAAATTCTTCATCCCTGCATATGATTCACAATTCAACTAAGTTAGTAATAATGAGATAATGTTTTTATTTTATTTTGTGGTTAGAGTATATTCAATATCTATAATTTATAAAGATAACTTTTTAAAGAGTTAAATATAATTTTTATATTTGAATTGAAATTTTTTTATGAAAAATAAAATGATTACAAGATAATAAAAATAAATTAAAATCGTGAAATGGTAATTCAAGAAGTAAATCATGAATGGTGGGTTTTTATTTTAACATAATTTTTTTATTATCACTAATTGCTGAAGCCTATGGATAAGATGGAGGTGACTGATTACGTGGCGCAATTTGGCTGTGACATGAATGTGATTATGAGAAATATGGTATGCATTGCACGTGGACGTCCAAGATGTGATAAGATTAATCATGTTTGATGTCTAGTTGTCACGTGGCGGGGCAAGTGGATGTTTTTTTTTTTACGTATATATATATATTTGGAGTTTTCCAAGAGAGGATGACTATGGATATTTTGTGACTATGAAAGGGACCGTGTGTTATCTATACAATTATTATTAATTATCTTAGTTGACTAAAATAAATAAATATATATTTTTTCCATTTTTTTCCCTCCATTAATTTTCAAAAATTGAGTGGAAATTGCCACTATCAATCACCATCCTTCCTTTAATTATTGATATATATATGCTTGGCATTGTCTTCACTAAATAATTTTCAAATCTTTATCCTTTCTAGAAACTATTGGATGTGCCATATATTTGTTTTAGTGCATAAATATTAATCAAGAGTATGATGATTATAAATCAATTCATGGCTATCCTGAGAGAAGCAGTTAATTAAAAAAAAGTTTATGGGCAAAATATTGTATTAATTTTTATTGTTTGTCATTTTACAATTCACTATGGATTATAATAGTGTAATATAAAAAAATTAATTTTAATCCTCAATTTTTTTTTTAATAATTGAGCCATTTAGAGCCCAAATTTGAACCCAATTGCATTATTTTTGGAAGTAATAGTTGAATTGAAAGAAAAGGGACTAAAATGAAAATGCAGGAAACATAGGTGGTGACTTTAAGATTTTTTTGAAAAGTTCTTTTTCACCCCTTATCTTTTTTAGCTATCAAGTGATAGGTCCATATAATTTTTTAAAAATAAATTTTTGTACCAAACTGCATTTCCCTTATGTTTTAGTCTTTTTTTATGGAGCAGAGAGAGAGGTTGCTGGATTTCAGCTTAAAGAGATAAAATTGTTGCTGGCAATAATATCATCCATCAAAACAGTTTATTTTTATGTCAAATGGTTCTATATGATAAGAGGGGTTAAGATTAAGTGTTTTTTTACCTTGAAAATGACTAGAAAAACATATCTGAGCTCAGGAAGATTTTTAATTTTGAGTTTTGGAATGGTTTTTTATGCTTTTGGAGGCTATATATTGGTTTAACAAGGCTCCTAGGATGTTTTATAGGTTTTTGGATCAATAATTGGTTCTTAATGGTTTTTTAGGTAAAAAAACCATGAATAATATTTTTCCGACCACATCAGTGGCCGAAATCTAGGAGTTCCATATGACACTTTGTTGAGGCAGACGATGCCTTTTTTTTGTCCTACAAAGCCAATTTATTTGTTGATTGAGATTATAAACCGAGTTGTTGAATTTTTTTTTTTAAAAAAAAAACATGATTGTGACTTCAAAATATTTTATTAGAAAAACAATGTGAATCCACAACGAGACGCTAACATCAATCTACCAATAGTCCAAACTATTTGGTTGAATAAATATTTCTCAATTTGTTAATTATAAGGATTGAGGATTCATAATTTTTACTAATATTTACTAAGAAATCTCCTATCAATGATAGAATAAAATTCATTTTATATTATATCTAAAATATTCTTAATTTGGGTTGAAAATCAAAATGACTTGTAATATATTTTTTTTATTTTTCTATTTGTTTTAAGTTTAATTTGCACCTATAATTCTCGAGTCTGTGTAGCTAATTCATTCTGCTTCACTGATCTTCCAAGTTTATGACTAGAGCTATCCACTGTAAGGCACTAAATATTGGTTATATACCTTCTATTTAATTTGTTTTAAAATTTAAAAAAATCATAAAATAATTAAGCTACATATTGCTTATCTGGCTACTATTTAGTATAGCCAATAATTTAAAATATAAAAAATTAATTCACAGCTTGATAGTATATGAATTAATTTTGTTGCATTACAGAAGTAGAAGGACAATGTTTACCTTCGTTATCTAGCTCTTCTTAGTTAAGAAAAATAAAAATTATTTCTTTTATTTTATTTTGTTTTTCATCGTGGGGCAACTTCATTTCCCCTTATATATGCTTAACTTTCCTCTACTAAATATTTTTGGATGAAATGGAACCAAAAGAAATAGCAAATAACATCATTGGTTTTTATTTAATATAGCAAATAACATATTTAACTTGGTCAGCCCAGATTTGATATTGTCGAAACCTGATTTTTAATTTATTAATTTTTTATATGAAAAAAAAAATTTTATTTTGATTTTCTAAAAAGAATTTGAGGGTTAAGTCTTTCTATTTATAGCTTGGTGTTTAGAAGGTGTTTGAAAGTGTGGTAATTGCTGTTTAATTTTCAAAGTTTTTTTCAATTGATAATACATCAAAATAATATTTTTTTTATTTAAAAATTATTTTTGATATTAGCATATCAAGATGATATGAAAATATAAAAAAATATTAATTTTAAAAAAATAAAAAATATTTTTAAAATATATAAAAAAAAAAACAAAAACTTATTCCTAGTCCAATTTTGCAACTATGGTGATAAAATGGCAAAGGTTCCAAAGCTTCTGCTTGTTTGTTTTCACCCTTTAGAGCATGTTACTTGCTTCTAGATGAGTGTCAATCATGTGAGAAGATGGGGACATGAAGAGATGCTTTGATTTATTCTCAAGTTTCGGCTAAAGAGGTAATCGATCCTATCTCGTCTGTTCATCTTCCTCTTGTCTTTTCATGGCTGTCTTTCTTATCCTTTCTTCTTCCTTTTTCCACCTAGCAACAGTGTTTTGACAACTCATTCATGTCTTATACGAAGGGAGATGAATGGACAATTCAGATACCATGTAGCATGCAATCCAGCCATGTATGGACAATTTAATGTCCATGCATGGGAGAGGGTTAAAGAATGGTCTTGAAGATGAACAATCAAAGCTTTCTTCAAATTATTTAGCCAACAAATTAATCAGAGGAAGGACAGATAAAATATCTGGGTATTTCATTGTAAGGATGGGTGAGAATCTGAGGAGAACTATGGAGTGCAAACTTTTCTTATTGGGCTAAATTGACTTGTCAATCAAATTAGGAATATATATATATATATATATTTTGATGAAAACAAAGGAAAGATAACAATAATGCTATAAAAGCCTTCTCACAGTAAATTTATAGATGAGAAATTGAAAAATTATGACATCATCCCACAAGTAATCATATCTTTTCATGCATCAAATCAAAGCAACCATGTATTTTAGTAACTAATTCATCTCAGAACTTTTGATCTCAGAATATATACCAATGTATGTGAGGCAAGGCAGTACTTTTCAAGGAAAAGATTTATGGATATCTATAAACTAAAACAATATTGTGCATATATTATCGACACCATGTGGCAGCAATGTTTTCTTGTAAATGAATGATCACGTTCCATGAGGTTGGCTGCTCAGCTATGGTTCTCTAGTCGACATCATGCTTTGACAGCTTCTAACCTATCCAAGAATATACATCATTATGCATCCTCTTTCGTGGAAACTGAAGGTGAGCTTTTGGACTCCAAAGTCCTGCCTTTTAGCAAGTGGCTAAAATATCATTTCATACTTCAAAAGACCTTCAATTTCTAATCATTCTTCATCGTAATACTAATTAACATGCAAATGCATAATTAATTTAAGTGTTGATTATTGTTTTTACCGTTCAAATTGTGTTTAGTGATTTTTTTAAAAAAATTACTCTATTTTTTTTAATATTTTACATCATTATAACATGTTTATATTAAAAATAATTTTTTTTAAAAAAAAAAAACTATATGTCACGCTACTAGCACTACGGCACTACCCCCACCAGTCAGATTCTCTTTAAACATATTAGTCTTGCCGTGAATCAATGCTTAATACCTTAATTTAATCGTGGAGGTTTCTTTGGAAATGGGTTTGAAAAATCTGTGATTAATTATCATATTTGACTGAAAAGATTAAGAAAAACTGTTCTTCTTTAAAAATCTTATATCTAAAAGGAAAATATTCAGATTTGAATGAAACGTGTGATCATCTATGAATCATTATATATCTTCCTTAATCATCGCCACTTGTTCGAAGTTTATTTTACGCCTGTAGTTAATGCTTTTCATCAGCTATACTTGCAATTAAGCTGCCTAATTTTTGAGGTGGGGGGATTAATCATTAGCACTGGAGAAGAGATTCATTAGCATTGACCCAGCGGGCAGGCACGAAGCATGCAGCTCTCTTTTCAATCGCTTCGTGTTCCACGATATTGTGATAATGTTTATGAATACATACAGTTCTAATTTACTTCAAGTTTATTTTTCTGCAGTTTTGAGGTAAAAAGTAGAGTTAAATAAATATTTTTTAAAGCTATGATTAATTTAAAGGTATTTTAAGTTGGCCACACCACGTTATAATATCATTACGAATCTTGACCAAGTAGCTAGGGTTGATTATAGATATTGGCAGATCTTCAGAATGGAACTCTTCTCCTCTTATTTATTCCCTTCTCTTTCTCTTCCTCTTCTATTTAGATTTCAGCCGACGAGACCTCTCAAACCCTAGGAGAAAATTATTTGTAAGAGTGTAACCCTATCAAGCAAAGAGATTCACTACTTTTTTACCCTCTTGGTTAAATTTAGGTTAACGTCTAGTGCTGTCCTGCAGTGCAAATAGTATGATTATCTTCTTCAATCTTTTGTTACAGCACTGTTAATTAATTTGAATGTTGCTTGGAATATTGAGTTCAGATTCTTGAATAAGCAAGTGTCAACATCATGTTTTAATTAAACCCATGCAAGAGACCAAGCTTCAAAGCCTGTCGAAAAAGCAAACTCTTGGACTCTACAAATTAATCTATCCTTCCACAAGCAAATAGCTTCCTTAATGTTGGATTATTGTTTTAGAATTAAAAAGACGATCGAGAAAGTATATGATTTTTTTGTGATGAAAGAATAAATTCATTCTAAAATTATTTTGAAGATATTTTTATTTTTATATTTTGTTTCTATCTCTACGACATAGGTTGTTTTTTAAATTGTTTTTTTACTTGAAAATACATCAAATTAATAATTTTTTTATTTTTAAAAAATTATTTTTGATATCAGTACATTAAAATAATATAAAAAACACCAAAGCAAAATTAATTTAAAGAAATTTTTTTTAAAATTTTTTAAAAATACTTTTAAAACATCAAATTATACATCCTAATACTTCACTGTGCATAAACTATACCTGTGGTTTCTTATTTTATTAAGGGATAATCATCTTAACTTGATGTTCTACTTTTTCTACATTAATTTGACTCGGTTGGCTGTCGTCTTATAGCATTTATTCATGAAGTTGATTTTCTTGGTTTCTTTGTTGTTGATGTAGATGCGTTTAAAGCATGTTGTTCTTTTGTAACAACATCGATCTAAGGTATCACTTAGATGATTAAACTTAATTAATTAATAATTTAAAATATCAAATATTTAAAATATATGTATATATTTATACAAAAACTATTCTGTTTTAAAACCCAACTAGACGTGATGGGCTGACCTGTAACTCGGCGCCAAGTTACAGGTCAGCCCATCAGGTCTAGTTGGGTTTTAAAACATTGAGAAGTGCTGCTGCGTGGTTTGGTAGTTTCCGTTATTGGCATCAGCTCAAGATTCTGGGACTGCAGCCTGTTACACACCTCCATACGTTCCTAAGAATTCTTGTATCCATATATCCCTTTTCTTATAATTTCTGGGTGATGCTTGCAGCAGCAAGCGAGGCAATTTATAACAATGGGGCAGCTTGTGGGCAAATATTACCAAGTAACTTGTGTTAACGGGACAAATGAGAGCGCCACATTCCCTGAAGATTTTTTTCCTTTCAGGCATCAAGTTTTAGAGCACATGAAGAGATCAGAAATTGTTATCAGAAAGCAACTGGATGTAGCTGTGAAGAATCTGAATGTAAAGGAAATTGATAGGGCAAAAGAATCCTTCTTGAAGTTAATGGAGAAAATTACTCTAATTTTGTCCACTCCAAGCCTTCCATACAGCTGGTACTCTTCCAAGCTTTAACTGTGCTTGGAACTGTACCCAAAACAGTAACTCCTGAGTCCTGAAAAGAATGATAAGGCAATGGTGGTTGGCTAGGGCATGAAAAAGTTTCTGCTGCAAATGAATTAGGTAGTGCTGTCTGGTATTCAATACTTTTATCCAAAGCTGGTATTTTAACAGCGTCGTGTGTTGTTTTGCAGTAATTTTTGTGGATGCGGTTTAAAAAGAACTGCAAATTATAGCTTTTCTCAAACGTAAGTTAAGCAATAAAAACCAAACAAACCACACCACACCGCACCACAAGGGATCACAATTGCCATGCAAGGATTAGCTTCTACAACGCGACTGCAAAAGAGAAGAAGTGTGGTTCCTCCTTAATTAAATCTTAAAACAAGCATCAACATCCATATTAGAGCATTAATGATAAGTTTCTTTCTCCAAACTTTCCTT
>Ga0325402_1001314_pt1 | contig 20057 bp, 12 predicted proteins | sample PopdelMetagenome_22_FD_207212 | JGI IMG/M metagenome (GOLD analysis project Ga0325402, IMG submission 207212) | Populus deltoides microbial communities from Bellville, Georgia, United States - Xylem-PdKOR-R3 | ecosystem: Host-associated > Plants > Phyllosphere > Stem > Wood/Secondary xylem...
TAATTAGAAGCTTTAAATGAATGCATGCATGGACAATGTAATTGGGGAAGAATCCACAAAATAAAACAACCGGCACCTTCTTCCACCGATCTTGTTTGAGGAGTTTGAGGAGGTGTTTGAAAATATAGTAGTGATTGTTTTTTAAAATATTTTTTATTTAAAAATATATTAAAATAATTTTTTTTAATTTTTAAAAAATTATTTTTGATATCGACACATCAAAATGATTTAAAAATATCAAAAACTAATTAATTTAAAGTAAATAAAAAAAATCAATTTTATTCAGAAATGTTTTTGAAATACAAAAACAAACATGAGTTCTTGAACAATTCCTAAATAAAGATCTTATCATGTCTACTAGAGGCATTGTCAAATTTTAATTTTTTTCATGCATTCCACCATCAAAAAATTAGGATGCTTTAATTGGATTTCCCCAAAAAAAAAAATTAGAAAAAATCAAAACTAAAACATGAACTCTATTAGATGGATTATATTTTCAAAAAATCATATAACTAAACCGATACATTATACTTATTTATTTATTTTAATTAACTAAAGAAAACCAAAGTTTATTTAACAAAATACTTCCAAGGATGGATAGAAATTGATAATAGAGAAATAGAATTTTTCTTTTTCATTGGCATGTGTCAAGAAGGGCTAAAATTGGCACCAATGTCGTCTCAGTCTACCTAAGGGCAACAAGGCACTCCCATGCTTTCACTTGTCCTAAAATACTTGTCATTTTCTAATTTTATTTTTAAATTATTCATTTTGATTTATTTATTTTTTCAATTTTTCAAAAAAAAAAATCCCTTTCCAAAATGGAATATCCGCCCTCCTCTCTACCCATCTAGCTCAGGCACAATGGGCACAGAAACAATACGGGCCCTGACGTTTGTCTATTCCATCCGAGAGAACAAACTCATTTGGGCCCTGAAATTGGTTTATTTTTCAGGCTTTGTAACTGTTATCTCGATCCAACTTAAATTAATTCTACTAATATTATTTTAATATTTATTAATGGTTTTGATATATTAATGTATAAAATTAAAAAAAAATATTTTAATATATCTTCAATTAAAAAATACATTACACCATATTATTAAACAACACTTCAACTGCAATCTTAAAACAATATTTGTTTAAGAGGTTGCGTCTGCGTTTTGTTAAAAACACATATGCAATCTCTTTGATAATTAAAAAATATATGTTACTGTTCATAGGTCCCACGGTCTGCTGGGTTTGAAATACAAGAAAAAAGGAAGCAGCTAGGACCTACTTCCTGCACAGTAAAATGCTGAAATGTGCTGCACTATTCCGGCCGGACCGGGTGCGGTTCAAAGCTCAAAATGCATTGAACCGGATCTGATCCAGTAAAATAAAAAAAATATTTTTTAATTGTGATTTATTCAAAAAATTAGTGTTTAACATTATTCAATGACACTATATAAATTAGACGGAGAGTGCTTGAACATGTAGCATTTGTAGAATTTGATCGCAATCCCAAATTATAGATAGTTTAATGGAACAATAAAAAATATTTTATATAAAGTATTATTTATTTCATGATGTAATAGCAATAGTTAAATCTACAATATTTAAATTAAAAACCATTAATATTAATATATATATATATATATATATATATTTTAAAATTATTTTATAACCTCAATTTCAAAAGCATTCTTAACTAAACACATTAAACTATTTTTTGTTAAACCTCAATTTCAATCACATACATAAATACCAAATCAACCTCAACTAAAAACACTTTTTATAAAACAAATTTTTTCAAACCACAACCACAGCAGCTACCACAATACCAAACACAAAAAACCAAACCATGTTTTCAATGTTGCTGACTGGAAGGCCTAACGTTGATTGGTGCGAATCGCACAAGGTCGAAACAATTAGGACTAATGTGGAAGGTACATTGAATTTAGCAGATATTTGCGAGCAGCATAATCTCTTGGTGATGAATTTCGCGACTGGCTGCATATTAATTTGAGTGTGATCAAGATCATCAAGAAGGATCAGGATCAATTGGGTTCCTAGAGGAGGATAAACCAACCTTCACAGGCTCTTTCTGCTCCAAATCCAAGGCCATGGTAACAAATACATAACCCTTTTAGTGTCTTCCATATATGCTAACTTTAATCTTAGGTCAAGCACTACTGTGAAACGATAAGTAATGCAATGTTCAGTGTGCAGGTGGAGGAAAACTGCTTCTGAAAGAATTTGAGAATGTCTGTACACTGCGAGTTCGGATGCCAGCAGCGTCCGATCTCAGCAATCCTAGAAATTTCATAGCGAAAATCTCCCGGTACATCAAATGGAATAATTCTGGTGTAGAAGAACAGGCCAACAAGAAGACTTAAAACATTAAAGCTGAAGAATGAGTTCCCTGAAATGTTATCAATTCTGGTGTATGCGAGCCTTAAAACATTAAAGCAGTTGCAGTTAGGGAATTAAGAAGCTGTCATCAGCTTATGTACGTTCCTTGCGCGGTTCTCAGTTCTTTGATCCATTTCTGTAATTCTTCTGTTCCCTGTAGATTTTTTTTTTTTTTACCATTTAGCAAAATAACATCATTTTATTAAATCATTTCCATAGATGTCAAGTGAGGAGTGAAGGACTTTCAGTAAATGTATTTTTGATTTTTAACAATTAATAGCATAAATTCAGTAACAATAGTTTGGACTGGAATAGCCGAGTTAGCTAGCTATCATTTATCAATCAAATTTAATCAGTCAATATCTTTTTCAATTCAATTAAAACTCGTTCCAAACTAATTAGCTGGCTAGGACTTGCTAACTATGATTGTAACCTGCAATGCTTCCCTGTTGATTTTGTGTTTTTTCTTGAGCTATTGATTGTTTGCTAGCTACATCATCATTTTCTGAGCATAACTTGCTGTAGTAGTTGTTACTACTCGATCTGATGTCCATTAACTTTCCTCGTGTTCAAAATTTTAAAATATTTTATGAACATGAACATGGTCAAGTGTGTTATTGCACGAACTATATTCATATTTACTCGAATTATGATCTGCTAAGGGTCGGTGTATGAGTCAGCAGTAGTAATGGTTATTTTTTAAAATATTTTTTATTTATAAATATATTAAAATAATATATTTTTTAATTTTTAAAAATTTATTTTTAATATTAATATATCAAAATAATCTATAAACACAAAAAAAATTAAAACAAAAAAAGTTTTTTTTTTTAAACTCTTGTTGAAACACCTCATACCCCAAAGTGTTTGATCTGCTAAGCTCCTGTTTGGTACTGTGTTCGAAACAAAAGTTGGGCAAATTTTGAAAAAAAAACATTATATAAAATTAATTTTTTAATTTTTTTAAATCGTTTTAATATGTTAATATTAAAAATAATTTTTTTTAAAAAATATTATTTTAATACATTTAAAAAAATATTATCAAACTCTCCTGTTCTAGTTTCATATAATAATTTCATGATATGTACTGTGTGCTAAGGCCACTGCCAATATTTGAATCCTATGCCAGATTTGTAAGCACCACTCCCAATTCGTGGATGTCATCGTATCTTCCACCAAGGAAAAACAAAAAGCCATAGATGGAAGATGAGTCATTTTTTGTTTGATCGTTGTCGTTCTCACTGGAATCATCCAGTTTCTGCTTTGCATATTCACCAAGTATCCTGTTGGTTCCAAAATTTGCTGGAAAAAATTGTTTGGGAAAAAATTATTTGGCAAAAAATATTAAAATTTAATATGATTTATATGTTTTGAATCGTTTTGATGTGCTGATGTCAAAAATAATTTTTAAAAAGTAAAAAAATATTATTAACATATATTTCAGTACAAAAATTTATTTAAAAAACAACCACCACACTCCTAAACCTTCTAAGACTTAATTTCCTCTGTGAATATGGAAGTAGAAAGATTATGGACAAGAATCTGCGAGAGGAATCAATATTTCTTAAGAAACACAAGATAAATTAAAAAAAAATAAACATTTTGGTTTTTCTTTCTTTTCCCTCGTTAGTTTGATTCTTCTCCAAACATATATATATATATATATATATATATATATATATATATATATATATATATATATATATAAGAATTAAGATGAAAGGGGTCAATATATATATTCTTCTCCGAACATGGTAAAACAAGATAAATATTGTTTCTTAATAAATATATAGTACTGATCGAGTCCTTTTCATCACCTTGAAGACTGTATGAATCTGCTTGGCCTTCATAGCATAGCATGAAATTAATGGCGAGGCTGCGATTTAACATTTTCTTTGTCTAATTTGAGAGAAAGATTAGGGACGGGTCTCCAAATATATTTAAATATGCCAAGATGCATCTTCTTAAGGACAATAAAATAAATAAATATTTCAATATATATTATTTTATTATCCTTGGGACCCTTGGAGTCGTGAAATCACTTGTAAACATTTAACGTGCTCTTTTGGGGATTCGATCCATAAGCCATGCCATTATCAAGATAGTGCATGGTGCTAATTGATGGTGACAAAATCGTGCCGTAGTTGTGTTCTCAAGGTTTTGATTTTTATTTTATTTAATATGAATATTCGGGTTAATTTATATATATCTTAATTAATTCTATAAAATTTAAAATTAATAATTATATAAGTCTTCAATAATTCTAAAAAACTTGAATTTATAATCATTCTCAAACTCGTAACTATTGGTATGATTTCTTTTTTATTTAATTAATGGCAGAGTGCATGATAACAAGTAAAACACATAGTAATTGCTCATAAAGAACAACTTCCACATAGAAAACCAATGGATGGATATGAAACCCGACCTTTGGATAGTATAAAAGGTGGAAATTTCATTGGATTTTGTTAGCTATTTAAGATGGGTTGGTTAAAATCTTTTGAGTAAATTATGGTTGATGCTGAAAAATCTTGAGTTATAAACACCGAAGAGAAACATTTTTTAAAACGCTAAAAAACTAAAACTAGATAGTTTTAGATTTTTTTTATTTTTAATATCTCACAATTAACCTGGCCCGGTTAAGTTTAGATCGAGTGATTAACCGAGTCAATTGGGTGATATTCAAGTCAATTATGTCCTAGTCTTAATTGGTTTAATGTTAAATATATCTCCCAAGTTAGGCGTCATTGAATTTCTAGATCAATCCATCATATTGGAAAACTTGAGGGACTTAAATTGACTTATCCTCTCCTAACCAATCACGTTTCGAGACGTGGATGATACGCATCAACACATGGCAAATTCCTTGGAGCACAAAAGGCCAAATAGTAAAAGATTTGTTCTTAAGACAGAATCTCAACCCCCCCAATGTGTCAAGGATGTCAGCTTAGTACAAAGTGACCATGAAAAAGGAGCAAGGACTTGCGAAAAGTCTTCAATGATGGATGGACAAAACGATGTCGTTGTTGAAAATGTCGCTGCAACTTGGATGTAATCAAGCAAAAGTGAAGTCCCATCCACGTGGTCATGTTTTCTTTTTATGGTAACTAAAGTGGTGTGTGTGTGTGTGTGTGTGTGTGTGTGTGTGTGTGTGATTTAGGGTAAATTAAACTAAGTAAATCTCATGTTTATAAACTTGATTCATGCACGGATTACAAGTTGGACATTTGTATAAGATTTATAAGGTATAAATTAAATAAATCTCATGTTTATAATAATAACTTAGATTGCAAGTTATATAAGTTCATTTGGATTAATTAAAATAACTTTATTTTATTTTTATTTAAAATAAAAATTAAGAAACGTCATTTTAAAATAAAAAATTAATCACCCCATTAGTGGGAGGTCCTATCATTTTCTTTTTGAAGTAGAAAATCAATCTCCCCACTATCTCACTTGTGGTGGTGACTGCCAAGTTTGAATTGTACAAAACTTCTTTGATTTTTCAGCTATAACACTTCAAATTGATCTCTATGATTAAGCCTCGCCTCCAAGAAAATCATGGCGCAATCTCATCATATTATACACCTAATTAATCCATGGTGTTTTAAAAAAAATAAATATTTGATTGGTTAAAAAAAAAGTAATAATAAATACTTTAATTGGTTTAAAAGACAGTAACAATATATATATATATATTCTTAGTTTAATTCATCAGGTTATAGATTTGCTTTTTGGAGATTATTAGTTTGAATTCACAAATCTCAGAGCCACTAGAGACTTATATGGTCAATAACTTCAGGCCTCATGGGATTAGTCGAGGTACACGTAAACTGACCCGAACACCCACGTTAATTAAAAAAAGATAAATATATAATTCAAAAGAAAAAATATATTTCTTTTTTTTATATTATCTTTTTTTTTTTGTCTTGAAACACAAACGAACAATGTTTTTTTATATCTTGAAATGCGAGCCAAACCCTACATTAATTTGATTTTGGTTTGGTGGGTTTAGTTATGCTTTATCAAAGAAAACATGCATGCAAAGTTTAGGTGTTAAAGAGTCCATAAATGATAAAAGCATTGCGACAACACCATCCATCATGTGAATTCAACTAGCAAGTGGCAGACCTCATCCATTGAATATTATTAAGACATCACATGGTCCTTTTATGGGAATATTCTCACCTTAAAAATCATCTCTTACTTCCTCCTCAGATCCAACTGAACCAAAGAAAACCTAAACCTCCTCTCCACTGGATATCTTGTCTCTTGTCCTAGAGATGGAATATTCCAGCCACCACTTTGATGTTATCGTTGTCGGTGCCGGCATTATGGGCAGCTCCACTGCATATCAACTAGCAAAAAGAGGTCAGAAAACGCTCTTGCTGGAGCAATTTGATTTCTTGCACCACCGTGGATCCTCACATGGCGAGTCACGTACTATACGGGCAACTTACCCGGAAGACTACTACTGTGACATGGTCATGGAATCCTCGCAAAGTTGGGAGCAGGCCCAGTCAGAAATTGGCTACAAGGTTTATTTCAAAGCCCAGCAATTTGATATGGGCCCCTCCGACAACAAGAGTCTCCTATCGGTTATCTCTAGCTGTGAGAGGAAGTCCCTCCCTCATCAGGTCCTGGACGGACAACAAGTGGCTGACCGATTCTCCGGCAGGATTAACATACCGGAGAGTTGGGTTGGGGTGTTAACTGAAGTCGGTGGGGTTATAAAGCCCACCAAGGCAGTGTCCATGTTTCAAGCATTGGCATTTCAGAAGGGTGCAGTTTTGAGAGACAACATGGAGGTGAAAAACATTGTTAAAGACGAGGCACGAGGAGGGGTAAATGTGGTGGTTGCCAATGGCGAAGAGTATTGGGGTAAGAAATGTGTCGTTACTGCTGGGGCTTGGATGGGCAAGTTGGTTAAAACGGTTAGCGGGCTTGAATTGCCTATACAAGCCTTGGAGACTACAGTGTGTTATTGGAGGATCAAGGAGGGGCACGAGGCAAAGTTCGCCATTGGAAGTGATTTCCCTACGTTTGCAAGCTATGGTGAGCCTTACATCTACGGCACGCCGTCGTTGGAGTTTCCGGGACTGATCAAGATTGCTGTGCATGGAGGGTACACTTGTGACCCTGACAAGAGGCCGTGGGGTCCTGGGATTTCATCGGATTCCATGAAGGAATGGATCAAGGGGAGGTTCTCAGGCTTGGTTGATTATGGCGGGCCTGTTGCTACTCAATTGTGCATGTACTCAATGACCCCAGATGGGGATTTTGTGATTGATTTTCTTGGTGGGGAGTTTGGGAAGGACGTGGTGATTGGTGGTGGGTTTTCAGGTCATGGGTTCAAGATGGCTCCAGTCGTGGGGAGGATTTTGGCTGACCTTGCGCTTAGCGGGGAGGCCAAGGGTGTGGACCTGAAACACTTCAGGATACAGAGGTTTCAAGAGAATCCTGAAGGCAACGTGAAAGATTATGAAGATCAAGTCACTCTTCTCCAAATCACAGGTAGATGAGTAGCCCATTTGCCTGTCCATGTCTCAAGACTAGACCTTTTAGTGGCCATTTGTATCTTATCTTTAGTGGTTTATCTTTAGTGGTTTAGCTCTCTCTATCTCTCTCCCCCCACCACACACATTCCACAGAGGCTTGCTCTGGGATATTTGTCAACCATCCTTGCCAATCAAATTAGTGATTCTCAGGTGAATCTGGGCTTAGAAAAACGATAAAAATCACAGAATTGATGCAGAAATAAAAAAAAATTATATTGCTTGTGAAGAAACTGGCTCAAGAAATAATATGATGTATGCTTCATTTGCTAAAAAAATGGAGTCCAGAGACCCAATATGTACAAACTACAATCCCATACAAAGCATTGGTGCTTTTGTATAATTTCCAAAAAGAGGAACCCAGAAACACTGACGGATGACGGCAGCGCGATTCACCTTTTGATTGATGGGTTCAGGTAAGGCAAGATCTAAAACTATATCCTGTGTAATGGCAATTTCTCCTTATTGGATGCAACAGTGCAGTCTGCGATTTGTAAAAATAAAACGGCAATCACAGCTGCCTGATTGAGCTAAATAATGAATCAATCTGACCAAATATCGTGGGTTTCAATCTACTCTACACACAGGCTGAAAGACCCAGCAAGAGATACAATCCTGAAAGGAGCCTCCATCCATCTAGCCTTTAAACCAAATAGAGAACCTGCACATCAGGGAAATAATGGCATCAGCGGCGCACTCCAAGTTTCAAAAAAGAATTGTCAACTTTGCCTGATCAATGAAGAAACTAATTCTGATAGATTTGGTTTCTTTAAGAAGATAGGGCAAAGCTATTCCAAGCTGAAAGCATGCTTGTCTACACACAATTGCTTCACCAGCATAGGTAATAATATCAACCAGTTGACCACCAAAAAAAAAAAAAAAAAAAACAGAAAAAACAAGTTTGCAATTGGCTATCAATCAATTGAATACCAGAGTTTTTCGAAGAATCAAAAACTTCAGGCAAAGGTTCATCAGAAATTAAACATCAACATAGTGGAACCTAAACGTTAAAAAGTGGCAAAATCACTTTGTATTCGTTGGGTGCTCCTGAACACAGGAAACAAATAAGTGAGAGAGCAAGAGAATGTATGCAAGTCCAGAGTTTGAACCCAAAATGGTAAAACCATGCATGCAATTTCCAAACAGTATAATCAAGTGTATAGATAGATTGATTCATTAAGTTCAGATAAAAAGAACACAGAGTTACTTGCAGAGAGCCACTTTAATGACCAGCTCAACCAAATCCTTACATTAAATAGATTGGCAATTATAGACACCACCTGTGTTGCTCGCTAAACCGCAAAAGTTGCAAGAAGTGCATGCAAGACAGCCCAGTAGATAATTATACAAAGACGTAGGGCAGGCCGACGCATTAATGCCCGGTCACAAGAAACCCTGAAACATTGCATATATAAGATTTTTCAGACCATTATGAAAGCAATGTAAGTATTGCATCAAAACAGGGAAGAAAACAGATAATCCTACCATAGACCATCTATCATGTCAGACACAGGTCTTGTAAACTTCGGTACAATTCTCGATGTAGTAAGTGACTTGAAACCATGAACTGAGGAGGAAGAGGGAAACGAAATAAGAATCAAACCGTGTTAGAACCAAAAACATCGAAGAGCAACAAAACATCTTGTTGGACTACCTTTATCATCATCTTCATCCTCTAAACTATTCTTGCCAACAGGATCCTCATCTATAGCAATAGCAACTTGATCATTGTTGACTTTGCGCAAATTGCGAACTTGAGATGAACTGGAGGGCACAGGGGCTACCCATTTGTTGATCTGCATGGAAATTACACCAAATCTCAGATTGTTCTCAAGCACTCAAAATTTGAATTGCAACAAGCATATAAAAATAATTGGATGTGTTAAACTCAAAAATTTCAACAAGATTACCCTAACCCTACTAATCAACACAGAGAGAATTTCTAAGATTGTGTTACTTTGTTTCAACTACTTGACAATTTGATTGCACAGTAGAGAAAAAGAAAAGGGAAAAAAATTGATATCGCTGTTTTAATGGTGCATCACTAGAAAACTAATTTTCATACGTGAAAGGATAGATTAAGAGACTCACCACTGGTTCTACTTCCACAATTTCTGAGACTGAGTTGGTTGTCTGTCCCAAATCTTCAACCCCTTCAAGCATATTTAATTGGGATTCTTTCTCACGTAAAGAGCTCTCAAGAGTTTCTATTCGACGTGTTAACTCACCTACTTTATTCCTTTCTGTTTGCACTAATGTGTCCCTGCTTTGAGCCACCACCTGTAGATCCTCCAATTTAGACACAATGCTCGTAATCTTCTTCTGAAGCAATTCCTTGTGCTCAGGTGCCACACTGCTATCATAAAGATTAACATCTTGCATCCCGACTTGAGAAACCAATGTGTCCAACCACAACAACAATTCATGGATGTCGTCTGAATTTCTCTTGCTGCTCATCTGAGATGCAACCAGAACTTCATTGGTGCACCTAGTGACCTCTTGCCTTAAGAAAGATATTTCAGCATCACGCTCTTGCAATTGTGATTGAAGTTTTTCAACCTCAGCAAGGAGACTTTCAGAAAAATGATGGAGCTCATCAAACTTGTTCACAGTGATGGAAAGCTTTTTCAGAGCCTTTCCACGAGAAGCTTCAAGGTTCTCAATGTCCAAATTCTTTTGCTGCAAAATCTTTTCCAGTTCTTTTGTTTTGCTAGTTAAATCTTCCATCTGGACCTCTTCCTCATCAAGAGCTTGCATCAGGGTTTCAATTTCTGTAATCAACAAGTAGCATCCATTATTATGGATTATCTAAATGAAAAATTAGAAAATATAGCAATTAAAACTACTCATTTCAAAGTCATCTAAACGTACCTTGCTCTTTCGCAGCAAGCACATCGGTCAGCGATCTGACCCTCTCCTGTAAATCTGATGATATGGCTTGCCCATCTTGAAGTTCCTTTACTCTCTGCTTCAATAATTCCCGCTCCTCTTCCATCACATCTACCTGTTTCTCCAAATCATAGATGCGAGTTCTTGAAGATTGCAGATCTCGCGAGTAGCTTGTTACAGCTGACTCTGCTTCCTTAATTTGACTAACTAGCTCCATGCAAATCCTCTCTCTTTTAATGTCCTTCTCCTGAAGCTCTTTCTGCAAATTTGATATCATAACTTTCATTTCTTTCTTTTCACCCTCTGTGATGTCACCTTTTATACTAAAAAATTCCTTGACTGCCACGGACAATCTTTCTGCCATGGTCTTGAAATGCTCCTCAGATGGAAAATTATGCTCACCACCATCAGCGAATCTTGCAGGTTTCCAGTTCACTGCCATGTCACCAGTAGCCATAGCATTTCCTGATACTTCAGCTTTTCTATTTTCAATTTCCATGATAGAACTGGTGCATGCTTCATAAAGCAAACTAATGTTTCTGAGCAATACAACAATTTCCTTTTCCTTTTCCTTTTCTGCTGATTTTATATGCTTATTTTCTCTTTCCAAGGCCTCAAATGACTCTTTTTGGGAAATCATTTCTCTGTGAAGGATCCCGATCAATTTTGATAGATTTCTGGCTTGGTTATGTAATGCACCAGAATGTTCGCCTAATATTACTTTAACTGCACCAATTTCTTTCATTAATTCTTGCACAGTATTACAAACTTCAATAATAAAATTATCATCAAAATCATCTGGCATGCTGGATTGTGATGAAAACTCCACAGATAAGTTGTCCTGAAAAGAGAGCTTAGGTTAGAAACACAAAACAATAAATAGTAGGTCCAATCTAACTAAAATTTTCAAAAATAACAAGCTTAAAAAACAAGATTTCTTGAGAGAATCAAGTAATATAGATAATACCATGTTTTCTGAAATGTTGAAAGTAATGCCATCAGCCCTGCTAAAAGGTGGAACATGAACTGCAAGATTAGTTTCTGTTCTTTTAACACATGATGCCATACCAGCCTCTACATTTTGCAGAAATTCCAGTTCCATGGTGAAAACACCACCCAGTAGATCATTGATATCAGAGAAGCTTTTCCTGAGTTTGTCTGCCGTAGATTTTAACACTGCAAGCTCTGAATATTGTTTCCTTTTCTCCTGTGCATGAACTGTGAACGACCTTTCCAGACGTGAAAAAGCTTCCAGTTTTGCAGCCTCCGCTGTATCCCTCTCCTTGGATATCTCTGAAATTTCAATACTGGCTTTAGCCAGCTCCTCTTGTAGACTATCATTCCTGTCTTGGACTTCATTTAATTCAGCAAGCAGCAGTTCTGCCGCTCTTCCAGATTTTTTAGATTCTTGTTCGGCTGAAGCCACAGCAGCATGCAAATCACGGCATAGTTTCCCCATGTATTCCAACTTCTCGATTGGATCATTGCTGTAAATTTCAGCACCAACATCAACGTCTCCGAGAACATTCAACATCATGGTTAAAGTATGCCCTTTCTCCTGCAGAAGGTGCTCAGTTTCAGCCAAATGATTTCTCAAGAGTGAACTATCAGCTTCAAGGGCTTCCACCCTTTCAGGGTAAGTGGCCAAGTCTCTCATCTTCTGTTCATTGTCTGCAAGAGCATTTTCCCTGTCCTTAATCTGAGATTTCAAGAGCACCAACTCCGCATTCATCTCTTCAATGGTTTGTTTCAGACTATCACGCTGTTGTACCAATAACTTCCCTTTTCTAACAGCAACGTTCAGCTTCTCTCTCACAGAAGTAGACTTCTGTTCCTCCTGATGCAGTAGCTCTTGTAACTCCAACATCTTTTTCTCCTTTGCTTCAACTTCACAAATCAAAGACTGCTGCTTCTCTCTGTCTCTGTCTCTTTCCTCCTTCACACATGCCAGTTCACTCAAAGTCTCTTCCAGTTCTTTTTTCAGAGAATCCCCATTTTCTTCCTCATTACCCCGTGCATCTCTCTTCAGAAGAGCTGCATCAGATTCCTCAGAGTCCAATATATCTCTAGTTTGGCCTTCAATAAAATTGGCATCAGTTCCTTTAGCATGGTAATCTACAACTGCCTCGACAGGCACAGATTTTGCAGAAGAAAGTGTTGCGTAGTTCTCTACAAGCTTCCTCAGTAATCTTTCCAGACACTCTGTACTGCAGCCATCAGATATAAAATCTTTTGCACCAGGATCCTGCAATGCATCACAAACCAAATCCTGCATCCTTCTTATCTCATCATTAATGCTCTGAATGCGCTCCTCAATCCCAAGCTTGTAAACCAATTTCTCCTGCAAAGCAGATGCTTCATTCTGCAGTTTTTCATTGTCTAGTTCAAATTGGACTGTCCTTGCTGAAAGTTTCTCAACATCAGAAGTCAGAATCTCCAATCTTTCAAAAAGGTTCTCTCTCTCAAGGATAACTGCTTGAAGGTCTCTCTCAAGGTCAGATACTCTCTTTGATGACTCCTGCAACTCAGCAATTAGGTGAGATACTCTATCTTGTGACTCTTCCAAATCTGCAGTAACTGATCTGCAATAATTTTCAAGTTCATCAATCTTCTGCAGCAGAGAATTTCTATCATGGCTAGCCTCTGAAAGTGCATTTTCTAACCACTCAATCCGATCCTCTGGCTCGGCCAACCGCAAGTGGGAAGGCAAATTGATCCTAGCTAAACGTTCTTCCCATCTCTGAACCAAGTTGTTCCTTTCCATCAAGGATTGTTCCAGCATTTCATTTTGTTCAGCCAAGCCATAAAACGTACTTTGAAGCTCCTCATATTTTCTTCTCAAATCATCCCCTGAATTTGAGCCAGACTGTACATCCTCTTTCCAGGTATCTGTGACAACAAAACCAGTATCAGAATGTGAACCCCCAACTGAACTTTTTTGGTCCCAATCTGTAGGCAGTAAAGTGTTTGCAGTTGCTGATCTTGCTAACCAATCAACCTTTTCGATTATATCTCTTGAATGGAAATGCTCTGGCAGATCCAGATCTTCTAAAATCTCCTCTATCCTCTGGAGTACCGAGTCTTTTAGAAGAAAAGATTCTCTCAGTGCAGTAGCTGAGTTGCGGATGTATGAAAGTTCAGATTCCAGAGCTTCCACGCGCCCACCAGCCTCTGAATAGGTCTTCAGTTTTGCTTCAATTTCATGCAGCCTGGAATCTTTCAGCTGTAAATCCTGTGAGCATCTGTCCAATTCACCAGATGTCTCTGCCAGGGACTGCTTGAGACTGTCACGCTGCACAACCAGCCCCTTCCCCTTGGCAACAGCTATGCTAAGCTTCTCTCTAATGGATGATACCCTCTGCTCTGACTGTTGGAGTTCACTTACTTTCTCCTGCCATTCAGATCGCATAGCAACAAGAGCTTCCTCAGCCTGGGTCAAATGCTCCTTAAGTACAAGGATTTCATTCTCATGCTGAAGCGTCAACCCAGTTAACTGATGTATCTCCTTCTGCAGTTCTGTCATTTCCAGTACCTTAGAACCAAACTCTTCTCTAGATGAGTTAACCTGCTCCTTAGCCTCCTTGTATTTGTGCACAAGGAAAGACACCAATGACTCCAGATGGGAAACAGGTGTCATCTCTGAGTCTGCCCCGCCATCTTCAAGTTTCACTTCACCCTCAACATCTTCAATTAGCCTTTGAATGGAACTAAAATCATGGCACCTTCTGTTCAGTTCCTCAGTATCTTTTATTTGACTCATCAACTCAGAGTTAAGTTTCTTGTTTGCAGACTGAAGTTGTAGCCTCTCAGCCAGAGCATTCTCCAATTTCTCCAAAAGGGCTTTGAATCTAATATAATCTACAGTGTCAGGCAATTCCTCATCTTGTAAATTACTTTCTTCCACATAACCACATGAATCAATCACAATTTTTCTAAGCTCAGAGTACAGCTTATGCGAAGTGGCATTAACCAACTCACTTTTTCCAAGCAACTCATTGCACTTCTCACTCACTCCATTGAATAAGTTAGAGGCCGTTTCATGGTCTCTGGAAGAAGCTTCAAGTTTCTCCTTCAGATCCTGTATCGTATTTGTAGCAGCATTAACAGAGGCAGTAACATGACTACTTACATCCAAGGAACCATGACTGGGCATTGAGGCGGTGGAGGTGAGCGAAAATCCAGTAGAGACATCTAGCCTATCAACTGCTTCAATAATCTGGGCAACGGTTGAATTCCATTCCTGCTCAACTGTCAATGCCCTCTCAGCTGCTTCCATTTGGGATTTTGCTAGTTCATCATGAAGTACGGAAGCCTTCTCATCTGAACTTTTCTGTAAACCATGCAACTGACTCTGCAAATCTTCAATTTTCAATTCGCAGTCACTCAGTTTTCTGCCAAACTCAGAATTTTCTGCTTTAAGACTGACTTCTTGTTGTCTCAGGGAATCACAAAGAACTTCAAGCTTGTTGTTTTTTTCATTAAAATCAGACAAATGTTGCTTTACCGCTTCATAAAGAACACCAAGTTGGATGTTGGTTGCTTCCAAATTATCATTGTGTTCCTTCAGGGCTTCAGCCTGAAACTTGAGCTCCCTGATAGTGCAATTAGCAATGTTTATATCATCTCTCTCCGTCTTGAACATTAAACTGGCATTCTCAGCATCTAGAGTTAATCGCTTAAGGATTGCCTTCAAATTTCCTGTGTATTCTTTCATTGAAGCAAAAGGATCTGTTGCTGGTGATTGATCCTCTTTCATGGAACCATCCTCTGCCTCATTCTCATCGTGTTGCCCCTTTGACTCAAAAGCTTGAATTAGTTTTGACACTGCAGGAGATGCACTTTTACCACCAGCTCTAGTTAGTGATACCGAATGAGAGTGCACCACTTCAATTTCCTTTTCAAGACCTTGCAAAACTTTTCCTGCCTCCTCAAGGTGTCCCTTCAAGGCTACAAAACCCAAGGAATCATCAAAGACTTCCTGCCCCAACAGTGCTAGTGGCGGAGCTACTTCAAAGTTACCAGACATGGATTTCTCAGACATTGAAAAGGTAGCTTCACCATCATGCTCAACATCAGATGCATTCTCCCAAACCTTGCTCTGTGTTTCCAAACTTCCAACTGGATTCGCAGCTTTGCCAACCGGGGATGACTTTTGGGCTTGCAAGTCTTCAATTTCTTGTAGCTTAACTTTATGTATATCCAGATTGCTGCTAAGAAATATATTTTCCTCCGTAAGTTGTTCAAGACGCGTTGTCATCTCTTTTAGCTCAGATTCAAACTGCAAGCATTCTGCATGATCTTTAGATAACTCATCATGAAGGACAAGAAGCTCAGATGAAAGTCTATCTCTCTCCTGGGCTGAATAACTCATGTCCTCTTCAAGTTTCTTTCTCTCTTCTGTAGTCATGGCAAGGCTCCCACTTAATTTCAGATTTTCCACTTGTAGAGCTTCCACCAAACCCTTACAATCAGATAACTCCAGGCAAATCTTATCATGACAATCAGCAAGGTACTCCTTTTCCCCATTGAGCTTGATTTTCTCATCTGTCATTGAAGCAACAGTTCCCCTCAAGTTGGAACTTTCCGTCTGCAAAGCTGCTATCAAACTCTTGCAGTCAGCTAATTCATTCAACAGCTTCTCATTCTCATGGAGACAAGAATTTTTTCCCTCCTCAACTATCTTTCTCTCCTCGGTCAAGGAAACAAGATTGCCATTTAAGTTTTCAACTTCCACCTGCAAGGCTGCAACAAAATCCTGGCTGTTGACCAATTCCTTTGATAGTCTCAATAATTCTGATTGAGACATCTCCAGACTATTCTGCAACTTGTATGCTCTAGCAGAAACTTCCTCGACTTCCACCTTTGCTTCGTGAAATTGCTGCTCAAGCTCCTCCCTCCCACTAAAACTAGCCTGAAGTTCAGATCTGCATTCTGCAAGCTCTTCAGCAAGGGAGTTACCCCTCTCACAAGCTTCTTTGAGTGATGCATGAAGCACGGATATTTCATCATCCAATTGATGCAAATGGTGATCATTCTCTATTTGTAGATCAGACTGTTCAGAAAGTTGCAATTGAAGGATATCTTTCGTGCACTTTGTGAGGAACAATTCTTCTCTAAGTCTCTCCAACAAACCCGGAAAGCCATTTTGTGATGAGAATGAATTGGTAGTCCCCAACTCAACATTAGAAACTGATCCCCGAGACTCGAGCAGTAACCTATACTCGTCTTCATTAAGTCCCTTTATCACCTCTATCAGCTGCAAGAAAGTGATTTCGCCCAAATCACCAAGAGGAGACATAGCATATCCATCAGATGTACTTGCTAGTTTATTTAAAAGAGGCCTTTGGTCACTTTCAGCAACAAACACAAAAGAATCCTCAGGAAAATATTGTGGACTAGATGCTTCTGTAACCAACCTATCAGATTGAACACTTTCCCCATCATTTCCACAATATCCATACCCAGATGGAATTTCCACATTTTCTACAGTAGAAGGACCTATATCAACAACTTTCCCATGTTGATTCATGGCTTCATGGATAACACCTGCACTTCCATCAGCCTCCGAAATAGCCAAAGTAGATGCCACTAGCCCATCTGACATGTCAGTTGCTCTTGCAGAAACAGAAGCATCATCTACCCCATCACTTTGCTTTGATTGAGAAGCTGCTGCTTCCACCACGTGGATCTGTTCTGAAGCTGTCTCTCCAGCACATTTGGCAATTTCACCACGCCCTGAGAAAGAAAGCCTCCTGTCTCCTTCAAGCTCTAAATCACTGCTTCCACCAAAATGCTTTGAGTCCAAACCATCAGCTTCCTGCAATGCCCCCACCCAGCAACAAATGAGAATTTAATTATACATCAAATCCACACGTTACTTTGTCCCAATCTGCCAAACAGACTTCCCTAATAAAAGGAAAAGGGAAATATAGATTGACAATTAGTATTAAGAGATTAAGAGCCCAACCTACATCCGTTACCTGATTTCCCCTTGCTTGTATCGAGGATGTATCAGGGGTATCTTCTTGTGGTGGCAATGGCCACATGCTGTCTTCCCCATCTTGGCTCTCTGTTTCACCTATAACAGTTGTGCCATCCATAATATCAATTAATTTATGAGGGGCTGACACATCCACGCTTACAAATGCATCATCATGTTTGGTTTTTGCTTCAGAATCTGGAATATCTGAGCTTCCTAAAGGAACAACTCTTGCAGCCTTATCATCAATAGACTGGCTACTTTCCGCTTCATCAGGTTTTGAGGAATCAATATGATTCTCATCAGCCCCACCTTCCTCCGCAGCACTGCCAGCATCATGATCCAAAGCTGTTTCAGCTACTCTTGTTTCAGGTGTCAGAGGAATTGAAGGCAGATCAACAGCCACAACATCAAGATCAAGATCAGGAGCCCCAGAAGATGAAGACACCAAAGAATCTACCCTTCCCGAATCAGGATCACTCTGAGATTTAACTTCCCATTCATGAACCTGTTTCAATCCTGCTGCTTTTCCAGTACTCGACGCTTCATCAGCGTCAGATTCATGCTTCTCCGACGTGCTAGACTTTTTCAAGGATCTTCCATGGCTACTACTACTGCCTTTACTGTCCTTCTTCTGGCGAAATTGCTGAAGCTGATAATTCAAAACAAAGACTCAGATTCCAACCAATTGCGTTCAATCTTTACCTCCTTTCTAACCCAGAGAAAGAGAAAAGAAAAACAAAAGGTTTAAACTTCAAAGACACTACACATCACACAATGTTGAATCTCCTACAGTTACAGCTAATCATATCCGATTCTAATTTTTCTTCTTTACAAAACCACAACAGTGGATTTTTATTTTTCCCTTCGGATTTAGCTTCCGCAGCATTCCTAAGATTAAAACCAAAAGCAAAATTCACAACATTCTGTTATACATTTTCTCCTACTCTATTTATTAAAAAAATAAAAATAAAATCCATTTCCCTCTAATTCAGCGCCAACCAATCAAATTGTAAAAAAAACCGAATCTATCAATCAATAATAAAAATAAGTGAATGAATGGCAATGACAAATAATGCTAACAATAAGAAGAAGAAGAAGTACCTTTTTACGACCGGCGGCGAGCAGATCGGTACGGCTCTTGTTCTTGTCCATCCTCCGATCCGCTCCGTTTTTACTCCCCACCGTTACTTGTCACTAAACACCTCCTCCTCCTACTCCAATTCTCGCGCTCACCATCAGATTCTTCTTCAATTCATTTAAGAACATAAACAAACTAAATCAAAATCACCCTCATTAAGAGCATTATTCACGCTTATACCACGCTGGTATTTCCTTTTCCAAACAAGGACAGATTGATTCGAGAGAGAGAGAAGGAAATACCTATGATTTCGGTTCGGATTGGTATTCGGTTCTGGAGGAGTTAGTTGCGAATTTGCTTGGAAAGAACGTGATTTTGCTGCGTGTGTTCGTTTGCTTGCTAGGTTTTGAATCTCGTAGATCTAACGCAAAGCTTTTTCCTCTGTCGCTTGCTGCAGGTGAGATGTCGAGGGAGCAGCAGGAGCCATATTTTGATTTGGTTTTGCTCCTTGGGCTGTAACGGCGTCGCGTTGGTGAACGAACCGAGACGACAAGGCGGGCGGAGTTGGAGGTTGGATGGGACGGCTTCGTTTTGTGGAACTAACCAAGACGACAAGGCACCAGGCAGAGTTGGGGAATGGACCCTGGGCCTGGAGGGCCGAGACGGATGGACGGGTCTCTGGACTGGCTAACTTTGGGCTTGTCATGGGATTTAGTAGTAATCTTCGTAATATTTTCAACTCCTATCAAACACCTATGGCACTTCATCTTTTAAAAATAATAGTTTATTCCGTTTGGTTTAAAATAAAAAATTGGAGATCAATTTTTAATAAATCCCAATATTTCCCCCAACCTATTTTTCCCCGCCCTCGACTAGTTAACACTTAATCCTTGTTTGGAGGTCGAGTGTCAATCCCCTAATCCTTTTCCCCTCTCAAACGAAACTAGGAGACAAGGTTAAAGGGGTTGAGTATTTATCCCTTAACATATATCTCTCTTTAACAAAAAAACCAAACACAACCTTACAGTTAATTACTGTTGCAATCTTAGTTTTGTCTACACTCCAATTAATGTATTCACAAAAATATCTCGTTCTTATTACCTTACCTTGGAATTCTATGAAGGGCACATACCGACTTTACCAGCTAAGTTTCCAAACC
>Ga0325402_1001317_pt1 | contig 20049 bp, 19 predicted proteins | sample PopdelMetagenome_22_FD_207212 | JGI IMG/M metagenome (GOLD analysis project Ga0325402, IMG submission 207212) | Populus deltoides microbial communities from Bellville, Georgia, United States - Xylem-PdKOR-R3 | ecosystem: Host-associated > Plants > Phyllosphere > Stem > Wood/Secondary xylem...
GAAACACAGTGAATATAGTGTTGTTGAGCAACTTAAAAAGTTTCTTGCTATAATATCTTTGCTGTCATTAATTTTGAGCTCCGAACCATATAGAAAAGCTTTGCAAAAGGTGTTGAATGAGGCGTACATGCTTAAAGATATATAGAGCACATGGTGGGAAGAATTCATACTTTAAATTATTTATACTTCACAAAAGATGAGTTAGATCCTGATAACACTGTGCATAACAAGCTACTATACATCACGGTGTGATGTATACATTCTGATAGGGAAGGTATTATTCGATAATGGTTTAACACTAACATATTGCCAAGGCATATGCTGAGAGAAATGCCCGTCTGTGAGTCCTACATAAGACCTAGTACCATGATGGTGAGGGCGTGGTGGCTCGCCAAGACAAATAATTGGGACCTTGGAAGTGGAGTTATATGTGGGGTCACAGGAGTTTTTGATGACACTATAGGTGATGGATATCTATCTTTCTTATTATATATTATTAGGAAGGCCATGAATCCATGCAACTGGAGCAATAACCTCCTCATTACACCAATGTCTGAAATACATTATGAATGGGATGTTGATAACTATTAAGGCTGAAGAGACAATATATATGATCAAGAATGTGGTTGTGCCATTCATCAAGGCAGAACACTATAGAGACAAAAATATTCACAATTTTGAAATCATGAATGCTCAATGGGTTTTTGAAGACATGATGCTGAGAAGGCTGAAAATCTTGGAAGCTACAAGGATGGCTGTTAATTGCTTCAAGAAGCATAAGATTCCTTTTCAATTTGATCCTGAAACTGGGATGCCTAAGCAAGTCAATTTGATGAAAATAAAGTGTGTTGACTAGAGATTTGAGCTTGGATATAAGCCCAAGAAAGACAAGTACAAGCGAGTCGTCAAGATAAAAAAAAAAGAAAGCTAGAATGACAAAGATTGATGGAAAGGAGCCAGAAGAAGAAAAGCTCGCCACTCCAAACAACCTTTCCAAAATTAGTGGTGTTCATCGGATCTGGCATAGTACACCTCCATATCAACGCTTTGAAATGTGAAAATAAGGAACAAATTGAAGACGTAAGGATTAAAGCAGAAGATGAGATGTTGTCGCAGTTGTTTGTGCATACTATCGATGACATTCTTGCAAAAGCCTTTATGAATAAATTGGTTGAAGGAGAAACATACCATAATTAAAGATAGAGCTGCCCTTGTGGTGTTCAAAAAGTAATTGTTCTTTGTTTGACCATATATGCTGAACTGTTTTGTCTTGTTTTGATGTTTTACCTTTTTTCGGATGTTTTGTTATGTTCTGTTGTTTTTACTTGTTTTTAGTCTTGATGAAAGTTTGGTTTATAGTGCCACAAGATCTTCTTTGTCAATTGAGCTTTTTATTTTAATGAGATCATGCACTTTCTTGTGTCTAAAATATGTTTTTGTTTCATTATCTTCCGTACAAATAACACACTTATATGAGCACACCTTACACTTTCAAGACTCCTGAAAGTTTCATCAATTCACAAACCCACTGCACTAAGAATAATTGACCAAACTTTGATAATACAATTGCAATGGATGATGAAGATTATGAAGAAAAAGACATAAAAGAGTTTAGGCTGGTAAAAAATATGAAAAATCCTAGAAACCAGATAATGAAGAGCTAGAAGTAATAAACTTGGGTATTAAAAAGGATAAGAAGGAATTGAAGATTGGTACCCTTATTACAGCCGAGGAAAGAGAAGGTCTATCTCGCTTTTACATAAATATACATATGTTTTCTCCAGGACTTATGCAAGTATGTCTGGTTTGGACACCGATATAATGGTACAAAGTATTCTCTTGGTAGAAGGAAGTAGGCTAGTTAAATAGAATACTAGACGAATGTGCTTGGATATGTTGCTTAAGGTGAAAGCGAAAATATAAAAACAATAGGATGTCGGATTCTTAGATGTGGTCCATTATCCTCAATAGGTGGCTAATGTGGTTGTAATTCCTAAAAAGGATGGCAGGATCAAGGTGTGTATGGATTATAAAGACCTAAATAAAGCAAGCCTAGAAGATGACTTTCCTCTACCCCATATAAATGTTTTAGTCGACAATACAACAAAAAATGTCAAGCATTTATTTATGGATGGGTTCTCGGGATATAACCAGATTATAATGGTAGAAGAAGATAATGAGAAAAATACCTTTGTCATGCATTGGGAAACCTTTTGTTATAAAGTAATGTCATTCAGACTGAGAAATGCTAGTGCCAAGTATCAAAGAGCAATGGTCACTTTGTTTTATGACATGATGCACCAAAAAATAAAAGTCTATGTGGACGATATACTTGCCAAATCAAAGAAAGAAAAATATCATGAGCATGTATTTAAGAAATTGTTCGAAAGGCTATATAAATTCTGATTAAAATTGAACCCCATAAAATGATCGTTTTGGGTAAGGATCGTTAAATTGTTAGGTTTTGTAGTAAGCAGTTGAGGGATAGTAGTTGATCCGAACAAAATAAAGGCAATCCAAGACATGCTGACACCTAAAATGGAGAAATAAATAAGAGGTTTTCTTAGGCGTTTGAACTACATAGCCTGTTTCATATCTCAGCTCACGGTAGCATGCAAGTTAATTTTCCGTTTACCCAGAAAAAAAAGCTTGGTGTATAGGGCAATGATTTCTAAGAAGCCTTTGATAAGTTCAAAAAGTATATGCAAAAACCGATATTGATAGCGCCTCTGATATCAAGAAGATCCATAATCTTATATTTAATAGTGACAAGAACAACCATGTGATGTGTTTTAGGCCAACATGATGAAACCAGGAGGAAAGAACAAGTTATTTACTACTTAAGCAAGAAGTTCAATGACTGTGAGTCTTAGTATACCACAATTAAAAGGTTATGTTATGCTTTGGTGTGGAATGCAAAAAGGCTCAGATAGTATATGTTATACTACATGACCTAGTTGTACATCTATGAAAAATCTTACCTATCAAGCAGGATAGCAAGGTGGCAAATATTGTTGGCAGAATATGACGTTGTTTATATGACAAAGAAAACTATAAAGGAAGTGTGATTGCCGCTCATCTAATAGATCATACCATGGAAGACTATGAGCTGATGAATTTTGATCTTCTCGATGAAGATGTTCTAACAGTTGAGAATAATAATGAGATGGAGGACAGATGGACCATGTACTTTGATGAAACGGCGAATGTATCAACAAATACGACTAGAGCAATGATAATTTCTCCATAAAAGAAGCAGTATCATATTTTAGTGAGGTTGCAATTTGAATGCACCAATAATATGGTCGAATATAAAGCCTATATCATCAATCTAAAAGCTACTTTGGTTCTAAAATTTAGGAAACTTGATGTTTACAGAGAGATTCACTACTAATTATTTGCCAAGTGAAGGGAGAATGACAACCTAAAAATAATAAGCTCAAGCCATATCAGAATTATCTCTCGAAGTTAGCTAAAGAGTTTGAAGAGATAAAATTCACTCACATGAGCAAAGATAAGAATCAGTTTGCTAATGTTTTGGCAACCCTAGCTTCGATGACACAAATCAATATTAGGAGTAGGATCCAACCAATAAGCATCAAAATTGGAAATCTTCAAGCTCATTATTATTTACTAGAAGAGTCAGTAGATGGAGAACCATGGTACAGTGATATCAAAAGGCTCATCCAATACCGAGAGCATCCTCTAGGAGCCTCTAAAACAGATGAAAAGACTTTGAGGAGAATGACCATGAATTTTTACTTGGATGGAGATGTCATGTATAAGAGATTATTTGATGGGAGTTTACTTAGGTGTTTGAATGAGATGGAGGCTATGCAATCATTATAGGAAATCTTTGAGGGAATATACACCAATCATGCTAATGGATATATGATAGCTAGGAAAATGCAAAAATCTAGATACTTCTGGTTGACAATGGAGAAAGATTATGTAGACTATGTAAAAAATGTCACAAGTGTTAGATACACGGAGACAAGATAAATGCACCTCTGACATCACTATTCAATATGACCTCTCCTTGCCCCTTTGATATGTAGGGATTGGATGTTGTAGGACCAATTAATTCAAAGGCCAGAAATGGACATACATTCATCTTGGTAGCCATCGACTAGTTTATTAAGTGGGTAGAGGCCAGGTCTTACATACATGTGACATATAAAGTAGTCAAGAGGTTTATTGAAAAAGATTTGATTTGTCGTTATGGCTTGCTAACAAGATTAGTCACTAATAATGCTAAAACAATTAATGAGAAGATGATTGTTGAGCTCTATATTAAATATAAGGTTAATCTTATTAATTCTCCCCTTTATAGACCCAAGATGAATGAGGTTATTGAGGCAGCCAATAAAAATCTTAAAAAGATCTTCAAAAAGATGGTAGTCATTTACAAAGATTGGAGTGAGAGACTTAACTTCCCCTACCTTATTAAGGACTTCCCAACTTACCTAGTAGAAGAAAAAGAAAGGGGCAAGGAACTATAAAAATATGTAGGTCACTTCCACCAACAACTAAAGTTATTTCTTACTGATATGGATTCTCTACATAGAAATGATGGGATCTCTATAAGGTGTTACACAAACTCAAACTATTAGAAAGACTGAAACTAACTCCAATCACTCAACTACGATCAATGAGTGGATACCAACAAGTAATGGGCTTTGTACATTAAAATATAATGATCATTCTCTTTCTTTCATTCAAGTAAGATAACGGGTCGAGAAAGACTAACAGCTAGCTCTCTGGATGGAGATGGGTAACTATCAATGAAAGGCGAGACTCGAATATGTGCCTTCACCTTATCCAAGGTTTATAATCTTTGGGCAATAGCAAAAATACAAGAAGCATCCAATTGACACAAAGGTGGCACTTCCTTCCTTTTCGATCAAGAGGCATATATCGAAGAGAAAGAGGTTGGAGAAGCTCTTACATTCATTCAAGAATAGCGTTACAAGAGGGGAAGAGAGAGCACCTGATCTATTTCGAACAACTAATTCAGAACCTATTATTAGTCCATGCGAGGAATAAAAATGGTTCAAACTAAGGCTATAAGACAGAGCAAAAGATATGAGACCTAGGTAGCATATGGAATGGCTGGACCCTCTTGGATATATAACAAAGCAAAGGCTCTTTGTCTATAAAGTCTAAGAACTTCTGGTCCATTGTATATAGGTAATAAATGGGCGGTAGTTCCAGGAAAGATAGAAGCTTTCCTGAACCTAACTCAGTATACTTAGCTGGAAGTAGGGCATTCCACCGATTCAACTTAGAGAGAATTTCCCTTATAGGAAAAGAGCTTCTTTCCAGGATTATTTCCTTAAATTAAAGGGCTACAACTATTATCTAATAGTGAATAAATACATTACTTTAAGCCCCAAACTGAATCAGAGGAATAACGCTAGCAAGGGCCAAAGCTCTGCTTGGTCCACCACCTAGGGATAACTAAGGGGTTACTTGAGAACCTACCTTTTAATAGTAATCCCAAGGGCATTGCTTGGGCTAAGTTAAAGTTGCTAATCTTGTTTTTTTATATTCTAGGAAAGAAAGCTCTCACATCTTTTATTATCTCACATCCATCGGGATGAGTCTTGTGTCTGTTTTTTTTCTTTATAAACAACTTGTCCTCTTAAAAGCAAGTAAGCCAACTACCATATTTAATTTAAAGAGTGAATCACATAAGCTAGAAATAATCTTCCTAATGCTCCCATGTCCAAATTCGTACCTTTCTAGCTATTGTAGTGGCAGGCATATATTAAAAGAGAAGAGGAGTGAGTTCCTACCTTCTTTAAAGTCTTTCTTTGCTAGTTCAGGTAAATGGCATAAGCCAAGGAAAGGGTATTCATTTCAAGCGATAGAGTTTTAGATGTTCTTCTCCAGAGGATCGTCTCCTTGAGATGCTAAGAATCGAGGGTAAATAGTCTTTAACCTGACTTCTTCGTCTTGACTATTAATAGTGCCAACACACTCCTTAGGCCGAACCGACCAATGGTACAGGTAATTGAAATTAAACCTTTTCAGGCCATTTTCACATCCAAATATTCTATTTTCTCTCCTAGTGATAACAAGCGCTTTCCTAAGAGGTACTTCTACTGCTACTAGGAATGCCTTATAGAGACTAACTCCTAAGAAGAGAGGCCTCTAACAAAAAAATCCAGGGGTTTTAAAAACTTGAAAGATTAAAATGGACATCGTCGAGTGGAAAAGCATTGATGAATAAAAAAACAGGGAAAATGATCAACTGACAGGATTGAACTCTTACTTAGAAGGGGAAAACGATCTTTTAAAGGGGCTAAAAAGCCAAAAAGAAACAACAACTACATGCTAACAAACTGAGGCATGGCAACCCCAACAACATCCTACTGAAGCATGTCAAAGATCCCTTCTAGAGAATTATAAAAGAATGCACACCTAAATGACTTGAGCCAATCAGCACACTGATTTCCTTCACTAAGAAATTAAAGCAAGCACGAGTTCAACCCTTTTCTCATCGGGCCAGGATCGATAGCCGTTTAGCCTAAGGGAAGTGCGATCAGATTAAGAATCATTAATGTCTTGGTTTTTACCTTTGCTTCGAGGGATAATAATTGCATCTAGGTAAACAACATCTATTTTAATTAATTAACCAGACCATCTATGAAAATGAAAGAGCTGTATGTTAAGGTCAAGTTCATGAAAGCATGCAAGTTTAGAAAAAAAAAATAGAAATGGAAGATGGATTTTGCCCATCCATTGTCAGATTAATTCCCATTCATTCTTTAATGGAACATGGAAGGGGTAGAGTTATGGCTATCAGGAATGACCACTAGCCTATGACTAAAAGTATTGACTATCTATGAACTATGAATGACCAGGATTGGAATGCGTCGGAAAGAGGAGTTCACTGCTAAAGAAGTGCAAATTAGGCTCACCTGATGTTGTCCTTTTTTTTACACCTTCAGGGCTGGTTTTCCCTATTTATTGATAATTGTATACCTAACCTTCCTTGTTTTCCTAGCCAAACCAAGCTCGGCCTAACCCACCAGCCTTCTCATGATAATACACTCAAGGATGAAATATCATACATATGCAGAGAAAGGCTTCCTTTGCGCATAACAGAGTTAAAGGTCAAAACAAGGCCTTGATCATTAGAAACATCCAAACCAATGGTTTCGAGAAGCTTTTTTAGATATCTTATTTTTGAGGACATCCATCTAATACATTTTGATACACTGTATGATAAATTCTATTAACTCAAACTTATGAGTAGGGTCGCACATGGCTTAGAACAACATTTTTTTCGTAGCATATCAGCATGCCAAGAAATTTACAAGAGAAAATATAGAGCAAAAATGGAGCACGAAACCAATTTTGATATGAATAAGATGGACAAGAAAGCTCCTGGTTTGAGGTAGCACTTGATGAAGGTGGTTCGGTTGGGGCCTCTTCGCAAAGAAATGAGTCTAGTTTCTTTTTCAATTCCACTAAGGAGGGAAACTAAAAAAGATTCAACTGAGGATGATTTGCCAACAGGTAATGAAATTACATACGAATATTACCTAGTGTTCCAAAGCATGGTTGTTAAAAATGCGTTTTAACTCGTAAAATCATCCAATTTTACGAGTTAAAACACAAAAAACGTGTAGAATCGGAGTTAAAACTCGAAAACCAGCAAAATCGGGTTGACTCGATCAAACTCGTATAAAAACAGGTTGACTCGTAAAAAACAGTAAAAATGTAATGTTTTCACGGGTTAACCAAAAGTTTCAACAAATGCAGAAATTTTGAAATGCCCTCTGACTCAGCAGTCTCTTTCCACCCCCACCCCACCTGTGACTCATTGACCAACACTCCACTGTCCACTCTCCACAGTCTACAGACACTCCACACTCCACTCCAGTTACTCCATAGTCAAGATTCAAGACTTCGTCCCTGTCTCCCACTCTCCTTTTCCCTTTTCCCTTTTCCCTTTTCCCTTTTCCTAGCAAATTAAAAAAGCACTTTCCCCCAATCCGAAGGTAAGAATTTATTCCCAATCCCAAGCTTTGTTTTTTCTGTCTAATGGTGGTGATTAGAGACAAAAATTATTTGGGTATTCTGTGAATTTGTGTTTATCTTCTAGGTATTCTACTATTAATTAATTTGCTTCTAGGTATTTTCTCGGAGGGTAATTATCCGTGTTTATCTTACTGCTGCTAGTAATTTTTTGCTTATGTGTGTTGTAATTACTTGTAATGTTCATCTATGCTCTGTTTGATCTTGCTTGCTATGCTGTTGCAGAGTCTGCAATTCTGCATAGACAACGAAGCATTCTAGGATTGCTGGTGTAACCATGTAAGATTATCTTTAACTAAGCTTCTTAATCATATGAAATTTTAATGTGAAGGGAATTTAGGTGTAATTTATCTAGGTATTCTGTGAATTTAAGTGTAAGATTACTGGTTCTTAATGTTTTAAGGTTTTTTTATATTTTACATTTAATTCTCCAAACAAAACTGCAAACGTTAGTAGTAATTTATTCCCAATGCCTTTTGCAGTGCTTTGTTGAATGAATATAACCTAGCACTTGATAAGTTCCTGAGCTGTGAATTAAAACCATATTTGATTAGAGTTGGATTGGTGGAGAGGATGATAATTTGGAAAGTTTGAGCTTTTGAGGGAGTTTATACATGCTCAAATATAGCCATGGCCACCATTGTTGAATCTTCTGTCATGTTAAGTGTCATATTTATGGTACAACTTAGAATTGTGAGTAATTGTTTCTGTGATGATTTGGCTGCAAGAAATTGTAATTGCAATTGTTTCTGTGATAATTTAGCTGCAAGAAATTATGATTTGGCTGCAAGAAATTGTTTCTGTGATGATTTTGCTTAATAAAAAGTAATTGTTTTATGCTTTAAATAGTAGTTAGGCATGACTTTTAATATGTCCAGACTCCAAATCCTTTGTGTTCGACTTCAATGCCTAACAAAAGATTGTAATATCTTCACATACATTGTTTTTCTTTTTTTTTTATCCTTTAAATTGTAGTTAGACATGACTTTCAATAGTCTGCAATCTGCATGAATATCTTTGATTACTGAAGTGGTATCTACAATCTGCAGAAGTGCAATTTGTATTTTAAGATGTTTAGATATTTGTATTGTTTATTTTACTTTTATTTGAATTATGTATTTTAAGATGTTTGTATTGTTAAAATATTTTACTTGCGATTTTATGATTTTAGTTAAAAAATTTTACTTGTGATTTTACGATTTTATAATTCAAGTATACGAGTCGAGTTTATATTGTATGTTCATGCTGTGTCAAAAAAAAATTTTTGACAACCTTGTTCCAAAGCTAAAAGAAAAGGTATTTCGCATCTCTTTATCATAACAACTTTTACATACAAGTAGTTTGCCAATCGGCAGTTACAGCCAGGACCGGGCTTCGTTTGGTATAAGAGAATGAATGCAATATTGATGGAAGACACTCCCCTTCTAAGAGAGAGCAAATTTAGCTTTTCCTTGAGGGTTAGCTAGGTTTTTCTTCATATTCGCTCGAATTATATTACCTTTGGTACCTTCATATCAACACCCCTAATCCGCGATAAAACCTTCAACCGTGATTCCACTTCCTGAAAAAAAGACAGAACTCTTCTTTAATATACATCATTCTCAATGGCACATCCGCTTGAAGTCAAAGATATATACTTAAATCTCTTAACAGTAGACGATTTTGTCTAGAGTAACTACTTCCATAAGAGAAGGCACACTAGTCAGCCGAGGCAGAGGAATCCATTTCTCTTAGATATGCGTCAAAGGACTAGAGAAGGCACACTAGTCAGCCGAGGCAGAGGAAGATGTTCGCAAGCACAAAGGCTTTGGAATTTACAAGGACCTTTCAGATCTCTGCCCGACTTGAGAAACTCTCTATGCTAGAATTCTATATGATGCGACCACAGATCCTTGGTCAACTCTAGTGGAGGTAAAAGGCTTTTATTTTATATAGAAGCGGGCAGTCGTTGGACCTTCTTTCTTTGATTTGAGGATAGATGCAATGCTGCTCTTTCGCCTCATCTCCAACCTTACATTAAGTGATTTCACTGTCGATGTTCATACAACAAATATATGGAGAGATCAAACTATCAGTTGTGCCATTAGAAGCCTTTTCCCACTTCGTGTTTAGGGAGAACAACCAGTTAAAAGGAGAAGGTAGAGACTTGACACCGAGTATCTCTTTTGATTGAATCCGTGATAACTAATGTCAAGCATGAAAAACCTTCACCTTACTGTCAAATTTCCTTGAAAGACTCCCTACCTAGGACGTCAGACTCTATCTCCCCTTGTAACTTCTACCTTAAAAGTCGTCGTTTTCCCTTATCCTTTCTATTTTGCTAAACAACTTTTCTAGTTTTATATCATACGAGCTTAGGTTAGCTCCTTTAACTAGTGTAAGAGTCGTACCCTATTTGAAAACTATAACTTGTCAGGCCTACCTTAAAAAAGCCAATGGAGGATTTAACAGGTATTACGTACCTTAGGTTATTCAAATGAAGAGTAGATCAGTTTAGCCAACTGAGGATTTGGTTTTTTTAAAAGATGGAAGGTTGGACATCTTGTCCCCATTCCTTTGAATACACGACATTCGTGAGATGCAGACGTAGGGCTGGCACTTATACCCGGATTGGAACCAAAGAATCCCCGTCTAGGAAGAGCTCGACTCTTTCCCTTTAAAAAAGAAAGAGAGCAAGGCCTTTTCCTTTAACACATAATCCCTCAGCCATTTCCTTCCTCGAAAGCTAACAACAACGAATAAGAGAACTGCTTGTGAAAAAAGACTTGTTCGCAGCTAAAGAGACAAAGGACAAGATCAATAGACTCATGTTCATGCCCTACTTCTTGTTTGTTAGGTCTTCTCGCTTTGAGCCTGGTTTAGTAAGAAAGGACTTTGCATGGTATTGACTGATTGCTATTACATCTTGTCTACTATTTTATTTAAAGATGGAAAGATTTGACGACCTATAGCTTTTTATTTTTGGGCATAAGAAACAATAGTTGAGAGAGAAAGGAATTTCACCGAGGCTAATTCAATTCATGATTGTTAAATCATATCATTCCATTTTATACCAGCTTAGTGCTCCCCACTTAGACTGTCGTGAAAGAAGTGTTTTCATAGTTTTTCATTATGCACTACCTCTGTCATTTTGTTGTAGTAAGATTTGAACTAAGTGATAAGACACTAAGTTCCGGCGTACTTGATGAACTCGGGGATACAAAACTTCTTTGGTATAACCACATTTAGGACTAAATATTTTTTCACGACTTGTACAGGATCATACAAATCCGCTCCTATCATAACCCATATCCGAGTTATTCTCCAAATTCTTTTTTTCCCTTTAATAAAAATTAAAAAATAAAATAAAGACAGGCAGTGTGAAGAAAGCAGGTTGAGGAGGATTCCAGAAAATACATAAAGATCAAGTTGCAATTTTGGATTAAATTTAAAGCTTAATTGTACCCCATTATACTCAAGACAGAAGAAACAATACAAATTCAATTACAAATTAAATGATTATCGAACGAATCTGCTTAAAAATTAAGCCTAAAGACATAATTAGATGTTTAATAGGCCAATTTGATTTAATCAAGAATTAAAATTTAATTATGTTTAAGAATTAATTTGGGTCCAATTGATGGATTTAATTAGGTGCAACGAGTGAAGTTAATTTTATTAGGGGTTTAATTGGTAAAAAATTAAGTTTGGGAGCCCAATTTAGGCTTAATTGAGAAGATTGGAATTTTAGGAGACCATATTTGATTTTTACCAAGTCAATTGATTGAAATCAGAGGTAAAATTGCAAGGAAATCAAAGTTTCTAAGTCAATTAAAGGCTAAAATAAAAACATTAACAACTAAGGACTATTTTACAAAAGGCACTGAACTCTGGGAACTAAATGGCTAAAATCAAGGGTGAAATTGAAAAAATTTAAAAGTTTGATGATCATTTAAGTGTAAGATTGTATAAATTCGAGATCAAGGACCAAAATAAAAAAGGCACTGATATTTAGGGCTTAAATTGAAGTTCGTCAGTGGCAAAATTACATGACATTAGAAGATTATGGTCAATTAGGGGTGCAATTAAAATACATTGAAAGTTGGAGGACTAAATTGAACTTTGGCCAAAAATCAAAATTAAAACCCTATAAAATCCCAAAATGGCATTGTTTTGAACAATTAAAAAAAAAGGACCAGACGACGTGTTGTCTGGTGAGACTATTCATTTTCTTCTTCAGAAAAGTTGCTCGAAAGGCTTACTTCCCAAGGCATTTAACGCTTTGTTTTTCATCAAATTGGACAAAACATCCTTGCAAACAATCAGTTCTGGCCAACTGACACCTGACACACCCTAGTGTGGTCAGTTCTGGCCAACTGACACCACAGAGGTGGTGTGACTGCCCCAAAATGGCCAACCCAACCAACCATTCCTCTGCAACAAATCTTACAGCCTATGATGCCTAATTTGAACTAGTGGTTTGCATCCTTCTAGGTCGATCCAAAGGCTAAGATTTGGCACAAGTGGAGACCAAACATCCCTCCCTATAAGTAGATTTGGATTTCATGGTTTGAAGGAGGTAAGAATGAGGTGCAAAAATTGAAAAAAGACAGCCTCTCCCTGGTGCTAGTATTGTCGTCTGCACAAATGCTACAATATATTAGGGTTCTTGACCCTGCTCGCTTACCCTTTCATTGGGCTGAATTGTTGCTTGAGTTTGAGCAAAAGTGGTGGCTCGATTGGACAAGCCTTCATTAAAGGTATTTCTTAGCAATGTAAGCCATCCTAACCTTTAGGGAGTCCAACTTTTCTTGAAAGTGGGCGTCATGGTTAACATGTTCTTCATCTTTCATATTTCTTTGCAAGAGTTGGGTGTTGTAAATTCTACAAATCTGAGCTTTTATGTAACATCCTAGTTAACGAAACAGCATATCAAACATAATACCAGAACATAAATAGCATGGTAATTTTTTTTTTAATTTCTGAATTCAAATAGAAGTTGATGAAATTTCTACCGAAATTTCGACAGAGTTTCCCCTATAGTTAGACATACCAAGTTATTAACAATTACCTACTTTTCAAGGCTTTTATAACCACATAGGTTATTCATCTCAATTTCCTTTTTATATTATCTTGGCCTTAAAAACATTTAACAACACATAGACCATTCATCTTTCAGTATTAATATCACATACATTATTAAGAGTATAATTCGAAACATGCGTCAGATCAAAGGATAGAATTATTAAATCAATCATGCATAATTATCTTAAGGCGTACATGTATGTGCATATATATATAAAGTAGGACAATTTAGTTTAAAAGATAACATGCATGTAAATTGTTTTGAAAAGTACTTAGTTATCGTTTTACATAAGACGTTTCGTCTAAGGACTTCATTATATGAGACATAAAAAGATAAAAATTGTTACAAAATAAAGTTATTGTTTAAATTACAAAATATATTACATGCACAACAAAAGTTCCTTGAAGTCCTGGAGTCCATCTGCCGTCTAGTTATTTGGTCCACCGATATATGAAGGTCCTGCAATAAAATTAATTAAGCAAATTTTTGGATTATGATTATAGTTTTATCTTCCAAGGATAACGAGATTGAGAGTACTCATTATCTTATCAAGTATTATAGGAAATCCTCATGAATGATAGTTACATCTTTCATAAGAATTACATAGCATATCTACATACGCCTAATCACAATTTATCTAATCATACAAGATAAAATCAAGAATTTTACACAACTACGCTCAACAATCATTATAATATAATTCCTTTCCAAGTTCCTAAAGGGTCTTCGCTTTATGGGCCATTGCTCATTACGAAGGCAAACTCAAATTCATCAGTTTCCAAAGCTATGGAAAACAATACCAACATTAGTTTTCAGTCATTTTGAAAGCAAATCAAATTTGTTGGTTTCCTCAACTTCAAACAACATATGGTAAGTGCACTAAAATAATTTTTAGTGTTTCTTTCCCCACTAGAGTTGTAGAACTCGGTTCCTTTCGGGGTTTAATTCTTTAGCTTCTAAGACACAAATACACAAATAGGATGAAGCAGGTCACCTAGTTCTACCTTTTATACACTCAAATTTGTCAAAATACAATGGTATGCGGGTTTGTCCTGTAATTTATAGCTTGACCTCTCCTTAGTGTTTTATCCATATTTGGAGTTCTATAATTAAAATAGAGAAATGCTTATTTCTTGTGAAAGTTAAGATAATGACACACATCTTTCATGAAGGAATTTATTCCAATTTCTCTCAGCTATAGGCCTAAAATTTCAGTTCAAGGTCTAGTTCACATGATGTCTAGAATTTTCTAATCTGACCTGTCTTCGGTTTCCTACCAATATCTAGAGTTCTATAGCTCTAATTTAGGGAATTCTAATTCCATTTAAAATTTAACACCCACTTCTACAACATTCATGAGGGACGATTCTCCAGATTATACCTTTATCTAGGTCAATTCCTAGTCACAAGTTGACTAACAACCCAACCCAGATTTTCGGTTTGAATGTCCATCATATAAACCATCATTTTCATGCGTTTCTTTTCTTTCTTCAGTCACTATTATTACAAAATTCCATTTCCTCATCAACAATAACACATGGGATTATAATTTATTTAAAAGTTATGCTTCACAAGAGTATGTTTAACTAAGATTTGTTCATGTGTCTAAATTTCCAGCACATCATAGTTTCTTGTAGGATTCTACATTATTATTTTAACATGTATACATAACTAGTATAAAAAATGTTTCCCCTCATCTTGTGTTCATATTTGGCCAAAGGCTTGCAAGCCTTTTATTAGTTTCCTTGTTTTTTTAATTTAGTTAAGAACATCATCAAGCCTTTCTCCTCCTCTCTTCCACATTTCATCCTCACCTTCAACTTACCTAGAAAAAATCCCCAAGAACTCTAATCTAAGAGCTAGTATTTTTACATAAAACTTCCCCATAACATTTTAAATTGCTCTAGGAAGGTTTTTGATTTGTCTTGGTTGTGTTTTCTGCTCGTTGAAACTTCTTCTCCCTCAAATATTTTAGCTTCTCTTCCTCTCTTCTACTATCGCCGCCAACTCCTTGTTCTTCTCCCTCACTTTGTTTTGTCTTTTTGGTGTCTAAATCTTCACTCAACCTTCTTGTCTCCTATCATATATTTGATTGCGTGTGGTTTTCTTTGTTGTTCTTGAGAGAAGGTATTGAAGAAATGAGTGACTCTTCTTCTTCTTTCTTTCTTTTTTTGCCGCTAACTCCTTCTTTTCTTTTTGAGTTTTTTTTTTTATATATATATCTTACCAATTGTTCTTCTCTATTTACTTAATCTCGTGCATTGATTTTTAAGGGGTTTACATTTTTGGGGACCTATATTTCAACTTGTACATGTATGTGATGATTTATAAACAAATGTATGATTGTGATGTATATGCCAAAGTATATTGGATATGGATTAGCTTTTCCAAACTAATTCATGACTACCATAGCTCCTTGGGCAGGATTTTTAAGTCCAACTGGTTGTTGTAGAGGATCATTTGTCAAGTTCTTATCATAGTTGAATCCTAAAACATATTAGAGAGAAAGGTGGGTCGTTACTCTCTCATAGATAATAAAAGAGTTCATACATTAATTAAAATTTTCAAGATTCAAAAGCCATATACATCATTACTTATAAAAAAACATCTTCTCTATTATCTATGTTCTTGATAAAAGATGTGATGACACTTACATGTTTTTGATACTTCATAGCATCACTTCCGATCTACGTGGCTTGTTGTTGCAACCTTTTAGCATGACGAGCTACTTACTCAATTTGCTGTGTCATTTGTCTTATCTTATCATGGAACAAGGTATTATCAGCAACTAGTACCTCGTTATTGGTTGTTAAAGCCTTATTGCTTCTCCCTATCACTTGATTTATAGTCTCTAACTATGCTACTTTAGTCATTCCCTTTTGCAATTACTCTCTCTCGATATCAAGCTCGACTATTTTGGACTTAATTTGAACTCCAAAACTATCAATATAGTTTTAACATTCTTAATGCTCTTGCTTAGTCCTAAGTAATCCTTCTTCTATTGCGAGATAATGGCCTTTTAACTTCATCTCCTCTTAAATTTCCAGCTCAGATTATAATACCATGATTTGTCCCATTAAAGACTCAACTCTCTTGTGGCAGTCTCTTATATTAGACTCAATAGTATTTATCTTGTCTTCGGTTGACCTTTTGACTTTAGCCACCTCTTTTTCTATTATCACATGCCTGTTTAATAGCACATCATTCTTATCTATTTGGTTTCTCAACTCATCTTCGATACCTTTGGCTATGTTTTTGGCTACTGATGCAACTATATTATTCAATAGTTTCACCCACATTTAACTAGTGTTTTGCCTATGTTTTATATATAAAATGCCTTGATATTCTTTGTTTTATGTTTTGAAGGCATTTTTGGATGAAAGATGTAAAAAGGAGTAAATTGGAGGTAATTGATAGATTTGACCTTCAGTCGATGTTTTGTGGACAGCGTGAGTTCTAGAGGTCAAAATGAAGTGATTCTAATGGAATTAAAAAGCTAACATCCATACTTTTCTGGACATCTAAGGCAAGAAAATAAAATAAGGAAGAGCATGGAAATCGTAGCTTTCAAAGTCAAATCTCGCAATCTGCCAGTGTTGACCTTTATCCATTCCAACTTGAATATATAGAGCTATAGAAGTCCAATTGATGCAAACTCAATTGTTTTAGATTCCTGACTCAATGTTCTATCAACGCTACCAATTTCAGCTAAAAACAATGTCATATGAGGGAGATATAATTTTTCAAAGATGACAACTGAATTCTGCTAGCAAACAGGTTTCGTGAAGAAACGAGTCCAAATTACGTTCCAAAGCATCTAAACCAATATCCAAGTTTTTATTTCAGCAATTTAGCTTCTCTAAGTCAAAGCTTAAAGCAGTACTGTTCATTTATGGTAGCGGTTCAAAATAGATTTTTTTGGTGGAATTAGGTATCTGCTTTTTGTTTCCTGAAGGGAAATAAAGTTCTAAACAAGACTAGTGATTACCACTAGCCCCACTCTATTGAGGCCAAATTCCATTGTTTTCTAGGGTTTTTAGGCAGTTTTAGCTTTCTAGCGTCGGATTTTCGTACAATTTACATTGTTTTCGATCTCTTGTGTGGTTGGTTTCTTTTGAGTTTTCTTGGCGATTTATGCTTGTAACCTGTTCTACTAACCAGAGTCAAGTGCAGGTAGATCTCAAAATAGAAAACACTTTACGCAGGTTACAAAATGAAGCTCGCGTCAACACCATGGGTGTTGTAAGACAACAAACACCCAAGGGGCTTGATGCTCCTAACATGGAAAATCAACCATTATGCATAAACATCGACAATAATGTAAACTTTGATCTCAAATCTGGTTTTATACATTTGCTACCAACTTTTAATGGTCTTGTAAAAGAAGATCCTCATACTCATCTCAAGGAGTTCCATATAGTTTGCGTTGGCATGAAATCGAATGGAGTTGATGAAGAACAGGTTAAGTTGAAAGCTTTCCTTTTCTCTCTAAAAGGGGTAGCAAAGGCATGGCTTTTCTCTATTCTCCCATGTTCCATTGGAACTTGGCATGCCATAAAGAAGATTTTCCTTGAGAAGTATTTCCCTGCATCTCGAGTTGCCAACATAAGGAACGAAATATATGGGATTCAACAATCTTATGGAGAGACACTTTCCGAGTATTGGGAAAGATTTGAGCAACTGTGTATTCAATGCCCTCATCATCAAATACCCGATCAGCTGCTCATTCAATATTTCTATGAAGGATTGATGCCTACTAACTGTAGTATCATTGATGCTGCAAGTAGAGGGGCATTGGTAGATAAGACACTCGAGGCTGCACGCCAATTGATCTCAAACATAGTAGCCAACTCGAAATAATTTGGCATGCGTGGAGACTTTGCAAACAAACGAGTAAATCAGGTAAATATTTCTAACCTTGAAAATAAAGTTAATGATCTTACTTCTCTTGTGCACTCTTTGGCTTATGGTAATGTACAACAGGTGAAAGTTTGTAGCATATGCTCCTTACAAGGACATGCTTCGGATATGTGCCCAACAATGCAAGAAGATTACATTGAACAAGCTAATGCAGTTGATAGAGCATTCAATGGATAGCTTCAGCGTAAGTATGATCCTTTTTCACACATATACAATCCTGGATAGAGAAATTATCCCAACCTACGTTATGGGAACCAGTCTCAATAAGGTAATCAAGGCTGAAAGTTCCATCCCCATGGATTTCAATCCCAACAGAATTATCAAGCAAGACAACCCCCTCCACTCACAAACTCCAATGTTATGGGGTCGTCATCCAATGATGATCTTCGTGAGATGATGAAAACTTTGGCTTCTAACACTGTGACCTTACAACAAAATATCATATCTTTTCAATAGGAAACAAGGTCAAGTATTCACAACTTGGAGAAGCAAATGGGGCGAGTAGCTTCAAGTGTGGGGAAATTGGAAGCACAAATGAATGGAAAATTGCCCTCCCAAGCATTGAATCCAAAAGAGAATGTTAGTGCGATCATTCTGCGAAGTGGGAAAGAACTTGAAGAACAAAGGTCGAAACAAATTAAGATGCAGGAAGAAAAGGAGATAGAAACCAAATTGAATATAAAGAAGAAACATTCTCCTCCTTCACAAATTGAAACCATGACCAACACTCTAAAGGTAAGTCCTCACTTAATGAATTTCAGTTTTAAAACAATTCCACCATTTCCTGTGAGTTCTTCTAGGTCAAAAAAAGAGGACAAAGAAAAATAAATTTTAGAGATTTTCAAGAAAGTAGAACTCAGCATTCCTTTGCTTGACAAATTCCTAAGCATGCTAAATTCTTAAAGGAGTTGTGTACTACTAAGAGAGCTTTCAAACTGAAAGGTCATGAAATGGTAAGTATGGGTGAAGTTGTATTTGTTGTTGTTCAAAAGAATATGCCTTTGAAGCAAAAAGATCAAGGTGTGTTTACTATCCCATGTGTTATTGGTAATGCTAGTTTCAAAAGGGCCTTGTGCAATTTAAGTGCATCCATTAGTGTTATGCCTAAATATGTTTATGATTCTTTTAGTCTTGAGCCTTTGAATAAAACTAGCATTGTAATACAACTTACGGATCGTAGTTTTGTTTACCCACTTGGTGTGATAGAAGATGTCCTAGTCAAGATTGATAGTTTGGTCATTCCATGTGACTTTTATATTCTTGATATGGAACATGATTCTTGTGATTCATCAAACAGCACTCCTATATTATTTGGGAGACCATTTTTGAAAACTACCAATATAAAGATTGATTGTGGTAAAGATACTTTGTCTATGGAAGTAGGAGATGAAAAGATTGAATTTAATTTTCATGATGCAATGAAATATCCTTATAACAATGTTTATTCTATCACATGTTATGACCAAGTTGATAAGTATGTGCAACAAGTTTTTGATTTTGATTATGAGGATGGATTAAGCGTAGCTTTGAGCTATGTTTATAATTTTACCAAGATAGTAGAGATGGAAAGGCACATATGTGTTCCCCAAAACGTGCACGAATCAACATTGGCTTTGCAAACTTTGTAAACTGTTCCCCATGGTAATGTCTTTATTGATTTAGTACTTTCACATAAAAAGCTTTTGCCATCTATTTTACAGGCTCCCGAGTTACAAATGAAACCTTTGCCCGATAATTTGAAGTATGTATTCATTGGCGACAACAATACACTTCCTGTTATCATAGCACAAGTTTAACAAATACACAAGAGGAAAAACTTGTGAAGTTGTTGTGTGATCACAACACGACTATTGGATGGACTTTAGCTGATATCAAGGGCATTAGTCCCTGACACGACCAAAAGATTGATGTCTTCTCCCAAGTGCAGGAGTGTCGAAGTAATAAATAACCCGGCAAGACCGGGGTCGAACCACAGAGAGGTTAATTGTATAAATTATAGTTAAAAGCAACACAAT
>Ga0325402_1001319_pt1 | contig 20033 bp, 11 predicted proteins | sample PopdelMetagenome_22_FD_207212 | JGI IMG/M metagenome (GOLD analysis project Ga0325402, IMG submission 207212) | Populus deltoides microbial communities from Bellville, Georgia, United States - Xylem-PdKOR-R3 | ecosystem: Host-associated > Plants > Phyllosphere > Stem > Wood/Secondary xylem...
AAAAAATCACAAAGAAAAATTTCAAATCATAAAAAAAAAATTAAAACAATGAGAACTAAACCATGCGAAAAAATAATTGAAAGAAACTAAACAAATATTAAATTAAAAAACAAAATAAATGATAAAAAAAAAGAGCAATAAAAAATGAGTATCGAAATTGAAAACCAAATAAATTAAATTAACCTCCCAAGGATATAAAAAAAAATGATGCAAAGGATATAAAAAATAAAGACCAGGTTAGATAAAAAAATATAATGATATTAAATGATGAGAGACGAAATTAAATACAAAATAAACTTAAAGAAGCATAAAATCTATATAAAAAAATTAAAAGAATGAGGACCAAACCGAAAATAATACAAACTAGAGTATACAACAGAATTTTTAAAAGCTTTGCATGAATATCAGGGCTTATGAGAGAGTAAATAAGTGGAGGAGGAAAAAGACCAATCGTCGTCGAACATGGCACCCTAATATATGCGTTGCCAACTCTCGTGTCGAGTGAGAAGGCGATCGATTTTTTTTTGCCACTGTAACGACCCTCACGCGCCACCAAAACAGCGTAGGGGGCAATAAAACGTCTGCACGTGTGTGTGGCACACGTAAACCTATTATATTGATTTATTAATATTATTATAATGCAAATTACTAAAAAAGCTCTAAGGGCATGTGAATATTATGAAAAACAATGATGGAAATAAAAAAAAATACCCTTCTAAGGCAGCCTTTGATTTTTAGAAGTCAAAGGGTAAACATGGAATTTTACTATACATAAAATGTGTAAATATAAAAAACAAAAACTCATCTTTTAAAGGCCAATTTTTTTCAAACCTGAATGATACAAACATTATTTAATTTTACAAATTAATTTGTAAAGATGCAAAGGTCATTTTAGCTCCCAGGAGTAATATAGTATTTTTACTGCACATAAAAAACACAGAACGACTACTTTGTTCTTAATCAATTTTCTAATGACATTCGGATCCTATAGAAAATACAACTTTCCCTCATTGCCAAGACAATTGTTGAGTGCAATAAAAGGTAAAATGGTTAATACACTGTCTGAATCCACCCACCGTGTTTTCATTCGCAAAGAAACAATAAATAACCGAGCTGATTTAGTGTTTTTTTTTTTTTTGTAATTTTTCAAAAGGTGGGCTAGGCTTAACCCTCCATGTAAGGCTTTTGAAGGCCCAACTCAGATACAGTTGGGCTTCAAAGTCTTTCTACACCGTTCGCCCAAAACAATAGAAGAATAAAAAAAGTAATTGAAAAAAAAAACCGCGTTAAAGAGACGAGAATAAAATAAATTTCTACGGTCGTAAAAATCCCCTGGATATTCTTGCTTTCCAACCCCAAATCCTAACCGTTGGATGATGAGATAAAAGCAAAACTAAACCCTCTCTTCCTTCCTCTCGCTCTCTGTCCCTCTCTCTGTGAAACGAAGCAGAAGAAAGAAAAAGGAGAGGAGGAAATAAGATTAAATTAAAAAGGGGTTGAGATGGATCCAGACACAGTAGCGAAGGCATTTGTTGAGCACTACTACAATATGTTCGATTCGAATAGAGCTGGGTTGGCGAATCTGTATCAAGACGCTTCCATGCTGACTTTTGAAGGTCAAAAGACTCAGGGATCCCAGAATATTGTAGCTAAACTAACTGCTCTTCCTTTTCATCAGTGCAAACATCACATCACTACCGTTGATTGCCAGCCTTCTGGTCCTGCTGGTGGCATGCTTGTTTTTGTCTCCGGTAATCTCCAGCTCGCCGGCGAACAGCACGCTCTCAAGTTCAGCCAGGTATTTCCTTTTTTTTCTTTACGTTTTGTCTTGTGGTGTATGTGGACTGGTCTGTGGTTAATTGATTGATGTTTACGGATTCGATTCTCGATCTGATTGAATTAGCTGTTACTGTTAGGTATTTTAGTTTTTTTTATGATTTCGTTATTTTTTGGATTTTTGTTTTGGAAATAAAGAATGTTTGTGTTTTGTATTGCTAGATCTAGGGTTTATTTGTGTGTGCCTTTTAGAGATTTCCAGTTATATTATTATCTGATTTGTAGCTAATTTATGCACGTCTAGAGTTTTATGGCATTACAAGTGCATGAAATAGCAGTGACATGAAGCAATTTTCTGGTTCAGGTGATTTTTCAATGTTTATGCGGATTTGACTTGTTTTTTTTCCTTTGTTTTCAATGGCTGCGCAAGGGTTTTTTCTATATGAGATGCGTAGAAACTTGTATTGAAAACTTGGTTGGTGCTCGACCTCCTAGAACATTATAGGTGATTACTTGTTGTAAATTAAGCATGCGCTACCAAAGTGGAGTGAGAAAGAAGTGATTCAGTAATGCTGAAAAAGTATGCCCTGAGCATTGGATGATGCTTTAGATGATCAAATCTCTTAGATAAGGAAACTTTAATGTCGGAGCCGGGGCTTAAAAATGAAACCCCAACTCTGTGTTCTGTTGAGTTTCTTCATTATGATTCCTGTGTTGAAATCAATTTGATGAATGTTTGGCTAGCTCAATACACATGCATATGCTTAACCGGTAGAGGATGAGTTCTCTTGTTAGTTGTCTGGGTCATCTAATCATGTGTATGTTGGCATGTATCAAATTGGTCCTCTGAATTCTTCAAGCAGGTACTCTTGAAGTCTAGCGTTCTGTCAGCCATGACAATGTGGCACTGATTTGTTTTTTGTTTGGTCCTTTTTCTAGCACCATCTAAGCACTTGGTGGATAATGTATTGTTCTATGTGATCTTTAATTCATTTTAGTTTCGTGGTGTGTATTTCAGTCTTCATTTATTTCTTTACCGTGCTGTTCTGAGACTGAAAGGTTAATATTGTCTGTTTAGTCTCTAACCGAAATTTCCCCACGTGCTTTCTGCTCTCAGATGTTCCATTTGATGCCAACGCCACAGGGAAGCTATTATGTGTACAATGACATATTCAGGTTGAACTATGCTTGAAGACAAGAACGGCCAAGCGAAATCTTATATGGTTATAATGTCCAGGGATTGGACCTCTTTTGTTATATCTGTTCAGTTCAAAACATTTTAAATGAAGACGGGGATTTTTTGTTTGGGTTATGTTTAATGTTTCATTCCGACACGCCTTCTTGGTGGTGTTCCTGAAGTTCATAGATTGCTATGTTGTGATTGGTTGAATTGGTAAAGATTTGTTGGTTTAATGTTTAAAGATTTTGGTGTTGGAGATTTCAAAACATTTTGCTCGAGTCGACTTCCATGTCATGCGTTCAATGTTTCAGGTCTTGCTTTGAAGTTGAACTGCAGTTGCTTGCTATTGAATAACCCATCATCACTCAATTATGGCGTTGTATCTGCATTAAATGACTTGTGTAATGCCCACTATTTTTGTGTTTAATTTTTGCGGTGGCTGGCTAGGCACCACACCATGGTAGTCGTTGTGCAGATGATTTTCTCACTGATTAGTCATCTATGAACATCGAAGGAGGAGTTCACCGCGCTGTTGAAGTTTGTGGCTGGCATGATTCTTTTAATCATTTCTTTACAGAAAGGGAACCTGTATGTGGTTTGCGTAAAAGTTAAAACACTCAATCTTTGATTATTTACGTTATCCAGTTGCTCTCAAATGAACACTTGAAGGCTCAAAAAGCAGTGGACCTTGCTCGCAGTTCAAACGCAATAAAAAGACGTATTTTACATGGTTCTCTTACAAAACATCAACCTATAAAAGCAATTCAACATGGTTTTCTCTTCCTATAAATGCCTTGTTTATACCTGGATGCTAAAAACACTGAACATGCAATTACAATAATGCATCATATGGACATTTAGTGCCCATTTTGGTTTTTGAGGTTGCACTGCTCGGTTTCCAAGTGAAAAGCACCAAAAAAATATTTTTTAAAACCAAAAACACTTCTAGAAAATAGTTAGAAGCAGAATCACTACCAAACACCTACTTTTAGGCGGTTACCCTTCATCGGTTTGCCATCAAATGCACTTGAAATGTAGCAAATGCTATTCAATGTTGGAACCTAAATCGATATGTGGAAGCTCTGGAATTTTAAAAGGAGGAACTTTGACAGGAACCACTTCTGACTGCTGATTTTCTGAATCTTGATCTTTGGTACCGGAACGTTTCAGCATCCCATTTAACATACTCCCAAAGGATTTAAACGGGTGGCTCAACCCATCTTTAACTTGCAAAATGATGGACACCTGAGATACCTGCCAGGCAACAGTGAGGACAATCATTGCTGAAAGAAGGCACTGCGTAACAAAATTCTGCCGCCTCAGTTTTCTAAGCTCTTTCACTATCTCTCCAGCGGCTGTATTTTCAATGCTGTTCTCATGTCTTGACAACACTTCACCAATTGCAGGAGAATTTACCTCCTCCTCCTCCTCCGCTCCAGGTGATATATCAGATTGCTCAAGTTTAACATCATTCCCTTTTAGTGATTCCAACTGTTCATACAAACGAGGCCAGCTACGTTAATTGACAGCGAGACATGTAATTTGAAAAAATCATTCAATAGAAGCTAATCAATCAATCAAAACATGAAGTGTTTATTGAAAGTCAATCACACAAGAAAATGATTTCAATGTTCCTTGGAGTTTTTTTTCTCTCTCATATACCTCGGAAAGCAATTTGGAGAGGAGAAGTTGATCGTTATCATCCTGGAGGAAACCATCATCACCAGAGGATTCTTTGTTTCTTTTCTCAGCTAAAAGCTTCTTGATAGCCTGATCAATAAGCTCCAGATTTTTGGCTGGTTCCATGGTTAGGTTAGGCAATGATATTGATGAGAGAAGAATTGACAGAACAAGATAAGTCAACACAACGAAATGAGATGTAGTTGAAAATTCTAAATGGCAAGCTCATCGTTTTTTAGAGGAAGCCACGTGGCCTTACACGATAATCGTGGCTCCAAATCACAACTACCCTCAGTGCACGCTGTCTGTTGCATTTTACGCTTTCTGTTTGGTATTGTGTTTGTAATTATATTTTGTTAAATTTTGATTTTTTTTATTAAAATTAAGTGTGATTTATATTTTTTAGATCATTTTGATGTGCTAATATTAAAAATAATTTTAAAAAATAAAAAAATATTATTAACATATATTTTAATATAAAAAATTATTTAAAAAATAACCATAACTACACTGCCAAACACGCTTACGTCCAGGATGAGGGCGCTCACGTCCAGGATGAGGGCGGCTACGTGTAGCAGGCGTAACTTTTTCAAGTGACGTCGACAAATTTCTACTCTCTCTGCACATGTACTGTCGCGGGTACGATTAATAACTTTTTTTTATTTTTACTTGTAAAAATAATTAAATTAAATTATTATTTTTTAAAAAAATCAAAAACCAATTTAAATTAATCACTTTTAATTTGGTTATTTTAAAATAAAAACGGATTTAAGTTGACCAGTTTGTGATTTTGGTTTAATTATTTTATATTAAAAATAAAAAAATATATTATTTTTTGAGTTTTTTTTTATAGTTTTAAATGAATTTATTTTTAATTTGGCTCGGTTTTTTTAACTTGATTTTATTTAGTTTAACTTGATTTGGTTTTTTTATCTTAAACTTATTAAACCAATACCAAACTAGTCAAATTTTTTTATATTTTAATTAGTTTAATTAATTTTTTTTCATAAGTCAATTTCTTCAATTATTTCTTTTTAGTTTTTTCAATTTAATTGATCCTCTAATAGATTCACAATTATTAATAAGAAGGCGCGAAGCTGGGTGATAGAGAAGAGGTTAACGGCACACTTTTCATTTTAGTCCTTCAATTTTAAACTTTTTCATTCGAAATAAATAAAAATGTATCGATTGTCTTCATCATTCTCATTTTTTATGGATGAAAAAGTTGCTAAGAGCTTATAAGCAAACCAAAAAAAAACAAAACAAAAGACTACTGTAAATGCAAAGCCTTCAACAAATATTTATAGGGGTGGACGTGATAATCTCTCTATTTCTAGTGTCGTCGGTAGCCATGAGCTTTATCTCTATTCTAGCCAAAAAGAAAAGGCTTCACGCCTAGTGATCCGAGGAAAAGACTTTGATAGCAGGAATCCCAGCATGGGCATGCATGCATAAGAGGGTTGGAATTAAGACTTTCCATACTAACGAGTATATTAGCTTCCAAGAGAATAAAGGAACTGCATCAACTTCTTCATGTGCCGTTTACAGCACTTACAAGCATTTACACAATCAATATGAGATAATGTACCAGTCATATTCTAATATCACTAGAGACTATTGTGAATGCATGCCATTATACACCGCTGAATCCAGAATTATCCAAGGCAAACTTAAGATCGGTCAAACTGGGGTGAAGATTGGTTAGTGCAATTGTACGTCAGAAGTTGCTTCTACTGGAAACGGTACAGATCATCATTTTCCATCTCATTCGCATCAGCCAGAGAAGTAGACGCAGCTGCATCACTGGTACCAAGTTCATCCTGCAAGAATGGTAGAAGAATTCACAGGTTTGGCCAAAAGAAAACAAGCGTGCTCAGAACAGAAACACTAAAATCGCACAGTGATTCTCTTGGGATAATCCTGGGGCAGTAATAGCAGGAGCTAGTAACTTGTTAAACTTTTGAGGTTGATTCAAGATAAAATGGCAGGAACTCACAATTAATCCTCCCACCTTCAAACCTGACTTTCTATTTCCAACTGTGTAATTAGGCTAACATTAGTATTTTCAAACACCACGACCATGCTTTACATGCATGAAAAAAAATTACATAATTGTTTCTTCTTGTTAACTCCATCGAATTACTTGGTAAAAAAAAAAAGGTCCATTCTATTGCACAATCAACAGATGCTCAGAGGTAAAAGGCTTAAAAAACACATTAACCAGTTGCATTAGAAAGCATGAATGTTCAAATTCCATGTCAATACAATTTTTTCTGATCTATTTACCTTAGCTTGGCGGTATTGTTCCAGCATCCGACGATATTGCTGACGTGCATCCGGAGAATCAACCATTGATAGCACACGAGAGAAAGCCTCATCAATAGTTCCATCCACTTTCTGTTTGCGGAACATCTTGAGAATATCATCATCTTCCCTTTCATCAATGGACTCCGTCTCATTCCGGAAACCTCGCAAACCAATTCCTTTGCGTCGCCACCGCAGCACTACCTTATCTAGAATTCCAACAGCCCAACATATTACCTTATAGTTCTTCCTAACCCGATAGCCTCTCACATGAGCCTGCCAAAAGACCAAAAGGTGCTTAATCAAGGATACTCTACCCCTCAAAATCAATGTATGTAATATACTCAATGGTTTGTTGATTGTGCTACTTGATAAAGGAATACACAAGCTGTCTAGATAATGAAATGCTGAAGCACAAAACAAATCATGATTTTAATACATCTCACTATTTTGAGAAAATACAGATGAAATTAGATCTATGGTGAAAAGATATAGCACCTGTATCTTCACAACTTTCTGTCTAAGTTCTAGAAAATCCTTGCGACCTTTCCATCCTCGATATTTCTTCTGAATGGATAATGCAGCCGAGTTAATATCCTGGGAGTTACGAAAAGCCAGCTTTGACATAGCCGAGAGCCCTTGAATGTCACCGGCACTGATACCATACTCATCTATAATAGAAGCTTCTATCTCTTGTCGCTTTCTGAAAGAATGTGCACGGAAAGCAGATTGTATTCGGGCAGCTGCCTGAGCCGCATTCCGGACCGCAGCCAAGGTATCTTTAAGTGAAACCTGATCTTCATTGGCAGCAAAGCTCTCCTTTGAGATGCTATCTACAGCTCTCTCAGCTTCAATCTCAGCAGAGCCTTTAGAAAGCTCACTTTCCTCGAGTCTGAGAGATGAAAGATGGCTAGTTAGTGCCACTTCTGAAAGATAACCAGCAAGTCCCTTGTGCCCACTACCGGCAGCAATGGATGCTGCAGTTTTGCCAATTGGATCTTTTGAACTAGGATCAGTCACAGCCCCAGCTGATGCACCAGAAGCTAAAAGGGCAGCAACCATTTTTTCCCTGTTACAGAAAATAATGACCACAGTTCAAAAACTAGTAGGCAAATAAAACCAATTTATTATGAGATTTACTACATTCTAAGTCATAACCCAACAACACCTCTAATCATCTTCCGTTTTAGTTCATTTGGTTCATTGGTGAGTTAGAAGATAATTCTGCCACTGAATCTCTTTCTAGCTTTCTCTCAAAACTAGTCAATTATATCTTCTCATCTCCTAAACATGTACTCAAAATTGCAAGTCTGGGTTGAATGTATCAACATTCAACATGGATATTCTTCCCTTGCAATATAATTTGTAAGCCTCTTCTTTTGGAAGATCAACAATCTCTATAGCCAAAATCAGTATACAAAATATATGAAAACATACCAGGTTATAATTTTACCTTCCAAAACGAGCAGCCCAGTGGAGAGCGGTCCACCCATTAATGTCACGGAAATTTATACTGACTCCATGACTGAGAATTGGGCTTAAGGCCCACTCAAAACCTAACCCAGCAAGCATGTGTATGATCCCTTGCTCTTTTTTGGACAATGAACATCCAGGATGGTCATGTTCTTCCTGAGACTTGGAGGAAAGCCACTGCCGCAGCTTGTCTTTCAGTAGTTGTTGCAGAAGCCAATCAACTGTCGTGGATGAAGTTCCACTGCCAACTAAAAGAGCCTCCATGATATAACCCCATGAATCATCATCAGCCTTCAATTTTTGAAGTAGATGAATTCCCGTTTCTATGTTGTCTCCTCTCTGCAAAGAGAAATCAGACAGAAGCATCTGCACAAATCTGACAAGTAACAATAGCTCTTCTGGACTCTTAGTAGCTTCTGTTTGGGAAAAGTTACAGTGAGCACAGCTACTATCCTTAGCTCGGTAATCAAAGTCTCTGATCTCACTGCAGGACTCCCGATTGCCAGAAGTAATGCAGAGAGTGACCTTTCCGGGCTGGCGGGGAGGAGCCTCGCAACGAATAACGCCTTCTTGAATGATTTGAAGAGGAACTTCAGTGTCACCAAACATGCATGTCCATGATGATTCTGATGGGTCACAGAGAAACGATCCAACAATGATGACCTGCATTGAGACCCAGGACTTGAAATTTTGGACTCGATTTCTTATTTCAGAACTAAAAAGAAAAACATCTCAAAGCAATGCATAAGATAACTAATTTAAGAATATTCTCAAAGTACAACAGATGCAAACTGGAAATGTTCCAAAAATAATCCTGAGGAATGAGTCATCAGAAGGACAGAAGTTCATTTCATGCATCAGGAAGGTTCATGAGATAATTGTTTAGTTTGCAAGCGAATTGGTAGCTTGAAGAATGTTCACCGAAACATCTAGTTATCTAAAAGGATCATAAGCTACCAGTAACTAGTCTTATCTGGTTTTCCCTATGGTACCAGTAAGCACCAGGGTTGGATGGTTGGTTGCTGTCCATGAAATTTTGAATTACTCTTTGCCTAGAGAGGGAGAGGGGGGGAAGGAGAGGGTGCAGGAATCCATCACTTGAGATTGGGAAGCATAAGATGATTCTGTGTCTTTTGCTGATTTTATAAATGCGTTGCATCAGGATCATCTAATACACTCTATATTCAAGTACTTCAGTGTCCTGGAACACATAGTCATGTTTTCCTAATTTCTTAAATACTATCTTCAATGAATTCAGCACAAGATGATTCTGTGTCCTGTGCTGATTTTATAAATGTCTTGCATCAGGATCATCTAATACATGCTATATTCAAGTACTTCAGTGTCCAATATATAGTCATGTTTTCCTGATTTCTTAAAAACTATCTTCAATGAACTCAGGAACCAATTTAGCAGAATCATAAAACTAGGGATAAAGCTACAAGGCAAAGTTTTTCCTCTGTTTTGTTCAATCCTGATCAAGAATGAGGATGGTGGCAAATAGGTGGTCAGGCAGCAAAAAACTAGTCAAATCTTACATGAGATGGATGCATCGGTGAAAGCATAATTCCGAAAGAAAAGAATGAACACATCCAGACAGGAGTGAGGAAAATTGTGCTATCAACTTAGAATTATATCACTGCACTGAAGGGGCAGCCTTTTTTCAAATGCTGTAAATTAATAAGTTCATACATTCTCCACACAACAGTTCAATTCTTAGAATAATACTGCCATCTCAATGAATGAATAATGAGAAATGTAGTGAAAAGCATAACAGTTCATAGAATTTGATGAGTCGTACCTTTGTAGCCTCTGTAGCATAACCCCATTCTGGGGATATTTCACGGATACTAAACTTCTGCTGCTCTGCAATTGTCAAACTTGAATCTGCCTCAATGGGTATTCCAAGATGGCCTTGGTCATATAGCATTGCATAGCAGTCAGCATGGTTTTCATGTGTTTCTAAAACAGAAGAATACGTAGGAGTTTCGAAACCTTCATATTCTTGAGGCAGCAACAAAGAAGCTGGCAATATGAAAAAAATATTAAAGCTTGATAAAAGTTCACTAGATGTTGAAAATTAAAATGTGAATCACTATTGATATCATTTCAACACAACATATTCATTGAAAGGATCCTCAAGGCCATAAGATATCATACAGTTTCCAACATTGGTTTCAGCAAAATTTATCCAAAGAGAATTTTCTTGCTCTTGAGCTGTTTCCATCATTAAAGAAGAATTGGGCTTTTCCTGTTGAAAAATATAAATGTCCATAACCAGTATAAACAACTAAGAGGATATCAAAGATGTAACAGAAAGATACGTCATTTACAGTCTCCATATATTTAACCTGGTACTCAATGCCTGATGAAGTCTTATAGGATTCGAACACTTCATTCCAAGAAAGGTCTTCTTTACTTCCATCTGTATAATATTGAGAATATGATTGCTGGTATGCGCCACTATCACCTAAAAACCATAATGTCATTAGTAGCTTTTTCTTGATTCCTTTCATATTGTCTTTTATTTATACATCAATGAAGAAAGGAAGAATGGATGGCAGATACATGAACAAAACTAAGCAGATCCAGTAGTTAAATATTAAAGCACCAATCCAAGAGTAAGTATGCAGTAACATTAGCTAGGAATGACTGAGGAATCTCTGAGAAGTGTTTTAAGGAAGTTGTAAACAAGAGATTACTTGGTGGTTACACCACAACTAAAATAAAAGGATCATATTAGACAAAATCTGGTCCTTGGGAGATGGATATCCTCTCCATCCATGATCAAAAGATCACTTTTAATCCATTAATTCTCAAAGCCCTATACAAGTTAGTGCTCATGTTTCCAGAATAGCAAGTTGATGAGATAATATAAATTAGTTCCTAACCTATAATGATATTGGAAATTCTCTTCCCTTTCCAACTCAAGTATGATTCTAATAGAAGCACAACATATGCTGTAAGAAACACCAGTATCAGGCCCTCTTTCTCTCAATTAAATTGGGACATGCACAGAATCAGAAAGATGCATGTTGTATTCACCTTCTAATCATAACTCTCTTACCCCTGTCATTTATAGACCACAATACCAAAACAAATCCGTTTGGAATTTATCTGTGAGGAAATTTTATTTTCCCTTATTTTGTTTTGAGGATTATGGTGAGAGAGCTTTACTCACAAACTGCCAGTCAACTAAAACCTCTTCCAAAATCTTTGCATGCTTTTCTCTCAACAGGTAAGATTTGAACCAGAGATCTAACATGACCCACCCACTTATTACCACCTGAGCTAAGTCATAGAAATTAATAAAACTGAATCGCAGAACAATAGTAATTGTATCATTGCACTCAAGAATTTGATACACGCAAATTTTCTAAGCCAACAACACTTTGGAGAATTAATTAAGAAGCTAATGTTAAGTCAGATTTAGCAAAAACAAAATGCTTAACAATACTAAACATGATGTAAGGATACATATGAAACAAATTAAATTAAATTCAATTAAATGCAGCCACGTGTAACGTGGCATCAATAAACTAGCAGAAGTAAAATGCCATGTTTAAATTGAGTACAAGCACCAAATAAGGACACAATAAACCTGCATCCTGAAGTGGTGCAAGATTGTTTCTCTCTAGTTGCTTTCCAGAAAGTCCACCATAAGATTGGTAATCAACAATATACTGTGATCCACGAAGTAAATTCTTAGATTGATCCTCGGAGATGTGGTTTACGTATTCCAGAATTTTTGAATCATTTGTGTCTCCCTCATCACCACCAAATGAGCCAATTTCTTCGATGTTGTCCTTGTTCAAACTCAACTGCTCCTCCAGCCTTCGCAAACATTGAGTAACCTCCTTATTAGCAAAACTAGTAAGCTCTGCTGTACTATCCACCCCATTGTCCTTGATGTCTAATCCTGAGTTAACTTCTACAGATGCTGGACTGGACAAACTCTGATGTTGTTCATATACGCCACTAATTGCAGAGGATGATCCTTGAGTTTGACTAGTATTACTGCTGGGACTATAAGAGAATCCGGGTGATAGCTGTGCAGCAGATCCGGGAGACGGTTTTCCCTGTAGACATAAATGTGACCAGTGACATTAATTTGCAACTTATAGCAAGCTAAGCAACATTTCATCAAAAATCGTTTGCTGCTAAGCTAAAGGATTGACAAGCACCTCAATGGAATGATAGAGTGGTCAATCCAACCCGCATAACAGAAATAATAAGGATCATGACTGACAATGACAAAGAACTTAAACGGGTTCAAACATGAAATATCACAGAATTTGATAATTTACAGAGGTCATAACAACTCACCTCAGAAATCTCTCTATAATGAACAAGCACAATGTGCTCAAATGCCCTGCCAAGAAAGTAATATTTCAGCACATGTGACCCAACACTTTATCATCCACTTCTCTTGCTTATAAAATGGGAGTGAGTAAAATGGCCATGATTCTGTGGATAATTTTAGGTTAGCTTTTCTATATCTTGCGTAAAACTAACGTTTCCATTTGCCTCGAAAGATATCATGAATATGAGGTATTCTCTATGATCATAGCACATCATGAAAGGGAAAAAATAGTTATAGAAGAGCAGAGAGTTTACTCACGGGTCCAGCATCCAATAGCTGCGTCTCTGAAAATTTGGGTTTTGCTCACCATGTGCATAATAACAATTTATAGTCTCAACATTTCCAACCTAATCATGCCAGAAAAATGTCAATACACAGAAAAATGCCAGAAATATGAACCTTGGAATAAACACTAAATGCATGAAATGGAAACACGTTTCACTAACTAAACCAATTAAACCTATCCGAAAGTCATTTCATGTTCTAGAACACCATTGAAATGCATATTACTCCTTCTAAATTGATACATCTAGCACCTAATACTATAAATGAGATCCATAATCATATCTTAAAAAAAATTCCAAAGGAACTTCTACCGCACGCGAGATGACAATCACACGAATAAATGAATAGTGATGTATGTGCCAAAGATTTGAAGGTGTGAAACAATAACCTTGAGCCTTTCATGTGCTTCCCCGACAGTTCTTCCATCCTTCTTTTTGCGCCAACTATGACCATCTCTTCTAAAGAACCTAAGAATCCTCTTATTAAATAGAAACAAAGATCCACCTGTTCAACAATTCCACACTGTAAGTAACTAATTAGCGGTAATCTAACCGTCATTACTTATAAGAAAACCTTAATTACTTACTGGTTGGCTTTTGAAGTGGTTCCTTTGTGAACTGATACTTATCATGATTTTGTAATATAAAAAGCACTTCTGCTGGTTTCAGCCACCGCGTTTGTGCTTCTTCAAACAGACTATTAATATCATACCCTGATTGAATTCCAGATTTTCAGTAAAATAATATAAAATTTGTTCATCATAAGAACATAATCACAGCAATTCATCTTAAATAAATAAATAAAAACTTACCTGATTGCAACATGATGGAATTAACTTCTCGAAGAAAAAACAGCTAACTGGAAGAATTGCAGGGAGCAAAAAAAATAATACAGAAATCACTACACCCTCTGCCCGATTATGTGAAGTGGAGACTCTAACTGCAGAGAACATGAAATGAAAGTCTCTAACTAGGAAAACTGCACTTACGGTCCGGATTTGTCACTCCTTGACCCATTTTCTAAGCTTAAACCGGAGAAGCCGATTGATGAGAGGGAGGAGGAGGGTTGAGAATTTTTTACTAAGCCGTGCAGTTACTGAGGTTTTTAAGACGAGGAGACAATTACGAGTTCGTGCAAGAGAAAGAAGGAAATTATCCAATGTTTCGAGTATAGCTGAAACTACTTTGACCTCTTAGCAAAAAGGGAGTAGGTTACTGGAATATGCTGTTCGGTTATTTTGTTTTTATACTAAATTAGCCCTGAGTTTATACGAAACAACTCATTTGTCCCTGGACGCGCTAATAATCAGCAATTTGACTAGAGAAAGATCGGGATTGTTACGAGGTGGCCTACCAAGTGCCAACTATAATATTCTCGTACCTGTATTTTTAATTATTAAGTATGTATTTATTAATGTGGTATAGTATATTTTTTTAAAAGTATTTTTTAATTTATATTATATTTTTTAGATTATTTTAATTTCTTACATTATCATATTAAATTGATAGAAATATGTTTTTAAAAAACAATTTAATATTTTTTTAAGTGATAAATAATTAAAAAAAAACATATTCAATTGTTATCCTTGTGTGAGATACAGAACAGCGAAGGCAAAGAGGTGGTGCTGTTGACTAGCTCATCAAAGTCTACTCTGAAATCTGAGTGGTTGCGTCGTTAAACAGCCCGTGGAGCTCTTTCACCGGGACCATCAAAGGCTGGTGCAATTTATTACCGCTGGCTTAATTCAAGGGTGTTTTGGTTATTTCACTCGTTTCCAAATTTTAAAAATCATGAATGGAAGTGCTGGGAAATTGGTGGGGGTATTGACAAATCACAGAAGCTTTCTTGAAGTGAGCTAATGATTTTTAGAGCATTTGTAAGAAAAACAAACACGTGGTGAAGTGCATTTTCCAGCTTGTGGAAGAATATTCAAATCAGTGCAAGACTCGTGCATCATGCATATAATTGTTGACCGTTAAATAAAGGCATTTTAGCTTGTGCGTGGTGGGCGAGCCTATCTGCAATCTGCGCACTGACATCATTCTATAAAATCTGAACCCTGTTCATGTTTCTCTGGGAGTTTTGATTGTAGTGATAAGGGATGATCCCAAAGATAAATATTCTCACGTGCTTTTCATATGATTTAGATAGGAGGCGTCCCTGTATCTATGTTTAAGATGACTGACCTTTCTTCCTCCTTTTTTTTCTTCTTTTATTTCAAATGCAATATTAGATTAGCCTACTCAGGGAAAAAAAGAGAGTACTCCATCATGCACGGTCTCTAACCCTTAAAAAGAAAATGACGTGAACGGATGGATGGTTTGCACGTTCTTTTTTCTTTCTTTCTGGTTAGACTACGATGCCATAGGTATTTGAAGGAAACATTGAAAAAGACTAGCACGAATAGTTTGGTATATGCTCCTATTTTGTTGATTTTTTTTAAATAGCATTATTTAAAAAAAATTGGCTAAATAATACTTCAATTTTTTTTTAGTAAATTAACACAGTTTATGCATGTTGCGATTGAGAAACGTGGCATTCAAACTTGTCGTGATTCAGAAACATAAAATGTAAAACAAATTGTGAAATAGACTGACATATATTACGATAAGGACAAAGTAGAGATAAGAGATGTAAAAGAAAAGGACCTCGGAGGCACATCAAAGCTCAAATTATAACACCGTCAGTACCATTTGAAAGATGTCGACGAAATAAATCAAGGGACACCAAGTAAAGTCACCAACGTTGATTGGAGTTGATTAAACTTGCAACCAAAGACAAGCGAACCACCTGTCATCTTTGGGTGACAAGTGTAGCCCACTCCGATAATTATTGATGACTTTTCTTTGTGTTATTAAATTTATCTTGTCATGATCTTTTTTATGGTACTAGTGGTGTTATAATCAGAGTTTCAATATGCATACAAGATCTTTTTCTTTCGATCATGTCACTATTTTTTGGTGTCGTTGAATTTATCTTGTCAAGATTTTTTTAATGTACTAGTTGTGTTATAATCGGAGTTTCAGTATGCATCCAAAATCTCTTTCTATTGAACATGTCATTATTCCTACCGTTTTATTAAGATCTTCTTTTCTCTCTCTCTTATTTTCTCATCATAATTTATTTTAACACATTTTAAAATTTCTCGAACATGTCATTATTCCCATTAGTGACAACTTAATAAGATAAGTTTTCCAATCAAGATATGTACAAAATAACACTATTTTGTTATTTAAAAAAAAACTCCATTATTTTACTGATTTTATTTAAAAAAAACTCTATCTTGTTGAGAATATTTAAACTTACCACCGGTGTAAACTTCAAACCACGCCGATTCTCTAAAGTCTCCCAGTTAATCTCCATCATGAAATGCTTTATGCAGGTCATGGCACAACATCGTGAGTAAAAACAATGGCTAGTTCTTAGTGTGTTATACCATTAGTTATTACTGACTTGTTGGGCTCCCTTATATGTGTCAACGAGCAATATGGAAATATGAATAAACTTATTTTTAACGGGCCTAAAAAACTCTTTTGACTCTCCTTTATTTGGCACATCCAAGAAATGAGCATGCCCTAAATGGGGGCTTAATAGTGTATCAAGCTCAACCACGCGAGGGCTTGGCAGTGTGCCAAGCCCCGAGCATGCTAGGTCTCACGCTAGCCAGACCCAAACATGATTGCTCGGGAATGTTGGGTCTGATGCCAACCAAACCCAAACACTTTTGGGCTGAACAGTGTTCCAAGCCCGACATATTATAGCATTTAATGAGGGATAAGACTCATGAGTTATAAATATAACATAAAACCTTCAAAACAAAGGTTCACAACCTTCATTCTCTATTGTGTTTATATATATATATATATATATATATTCAGAGTATCTTTCTCTAAAGTATTTTTGTATTTTCTCTCTTAAAAAAAATACATATTTGAACATTAGAAAATCCTCACCTCCATCAAAAAAAATATTTTACAGGTATTAGTCACAAGCAGCCTTGACCTATCAAATATCAAGTATAAAATATCAAACTATCTTAACTAAAAAAATTTTAAAAAAATTATTAGAATCAATTGATTAGTCAATTATTGATTCTGAAACCTATTACCACCAACTCAGATTTTGGGGACATTACCGTATTCCAAAAGCATCCAAGTTGCATTGCATGCAAATTGAGAAGTCATGGAGACACAATCACAATCCACTATGATGAAAAGTTAATTTCAATTTAGACGCCAATCTTACAATTTGGATGGCTCCGACAAGCGAAGACAAGGAAACCTCTCAATTGGTCCCACCACTACCCAGGCAGATGATGAGCTTAATTGCTTGGTAATTGAACGAAACATCATGGACTCATCTTTGTGGTAAGAAAAATATGTCTTCAGAATGAGTGGTGCATAATCAGCGGCTTGCATTAAGGGTCAGCATAGTATTATCATGAAATTAATTAAGATACATATAAAATAATTTAAATATCAATATTAATAAAAAAAATTATTGAATTATTTAAAATTATTCAAGTGCTAAATTTTCAAAATTTTGAAGAACATATTATTTGATTTACTAGGATAATATCTTTTTATAGTATAAAATCATTAAATTAATGAATTTGTAGTTTACTTTTATTATAATTTTGGCTAGTCAAGGCTTTCCTTCAACTTAATTTTTACTAGCTAATTTTGTTTTTTGTATTTTAGTTAAAATTGAAGGATTGAGGTGATAAGCGAAATATTCAAATTATCTAAATCGTTTTATAAAATAAAATAAATTTGGGTTGAAAAAAATATTAGGATAAAAGAAATTAAGAATTTAGATAATTGAGTAATTATATAAAAAAAGTAATTTTACGAATTTTACATTTGAGTATTCACCTCTATGTTTAACCTAATTTCAACCTAATAGTGATAAAATCTTATGGTATTGAAGTTGTAACTAATGATATTATACTTATTACTTAATAAAATCTACTTTCAAAAAAGAGACATATATAAGTTTGAGAGATAATAAAATTTATGACGCATCAAAAATGATAAGAATATCTCCGCCTAATATTAATTTCTTATACTTACATCTATTTATTTATATAAAGTAAATTTCATTGAATAACTAACATAGAATATAACAATGATTACAACTTAAACACCATAGTATTTTTTCATAATGGCACCCCCACTAGAAATTAACTTTGAACTAGACTTTCTTAATAACTTGTGATAAAATATATCTCAATACTTCTCATGCCACCTCTCAACTAATAAACAAATCCTTATGAAATTGAAAAAAGAAATTGTCTTGCCACCCATATATGTTTGGAAGGAATATATATATATATATATATATTCATGTTAGATAAAATATCAAGAATTTACGTAAGGTTATTTAGAACATGTTTAGGAACGCGATGCAAACTGCGTTCCTAAAAAATTTTTTTTTTTTTTTACTAAAACTTAATATAGTTTGTACATTTTGGATTGTTTTGATGTGTTGATATCAAAAATAATTTTTAAAAAATAAAAAAACATCATTGACATGTGTTTCGGCACAAAAAAAGTTATTTGAAAAGCAACCGCTACCACACTGGCAAGCATCGTATAGGTGGAAGGTGTGGTGACTTTTTTTCAAAAATACAATCCTTTTAAAGTACAAACATATCTTTTAAAAACAAAAAATACATATTTTTTATTTAAAAAAATCACTACACCTTCCATCCAAACACACACTTTTATCTAATTTGGCATATTACAGGTGGTAAAGGTTGAAAAAAATGATATCACCGGAATTATTCACATGGATTTTAATTGTGTTTTAAAGTATTTTTCACTCGAAAATATATTAAAATAATAATTTTTTTATTTTTAAAAATTATTTTTGATATCAGTGCATCAAAATGATCTAAAAATATATAAAAAAAATTAATTTAAAGTAAAATAAAAATAAATTTTAAATTTTTCCAAAACAATTTTAAAGCATAAAAAAAAATAAGGTTATAGGTTACAAATTAGCACTAGGTGTGCAAAAGGAAATAAGAACAAAGTGTGACCAGAGATCAATCTCAGTGATGACTGAGATATGAGAAACGACTAATCTGCGAAGATACTCATCGAGCTATAGCTTCTTCTTCTTTTTAATTAACATGAATATTTTCTTTTCTATTTTCTTTATGATTTAGAAGTATTGATTTTAGAGAAAACTCATAACTTGCACACCATAGTATTGATTCTAGAGCTCCTCTTGTGGGTGTGGGTATGGAAATTCTCCGCCTTCATTTCTTTTTGGTATATTGCGTGTGGAGAAATTAAAAGTAAAGTGCCCTCAATTTTATTACAACTGAGAGAATTGATTTTCCTTAACTAATGAAGAAAGTAGAATCATATAGAGTGATTTTGTCAGCTCATAGGAAATAGTCTATCACTTCTCTTATTTCCCATGTCATAGCACAATTGGGTTGATCTAATCAGAGGCATTCAGACATCACACCCATACATTTGTCGGATAGGAAGTCTGGTAGCCAATCTCATTTCCTGACATTAATAGCTGTCGAGTACGGGATGAGAGGGCAAACTGGTCCCCCCGTGCACCAAACAAAACCGCCAGCACAATTCAATTGTTGAGAGATTTTGACGATGTCTTGGCCGTGTTTTGCACTGCGGTTAAAATGTTGTTGTTTTAAAAATTAAATTTATTTTAGTTTTTTTTTAGATTATTTTGGAATGATGATATTAAAAATAAATTTTAAAAAATTAAAAATATATTACTTGAATATATTTTTTAATAAAAAGTATTTCAATTTACTTAAAAGGATATACCATTTCTGAATCCAAGCACTCTAAAAAAAAGGCAATTGGACATGTGGGTCTTTCTAGTTATTCCCTTACTTCCTCGGCACACAAAAAAAATCCGTGTAAGATCACCCATTACTGCACATGTGGTCACATCACTCCTCTGGCAGTCCTTTAATTTGCTTGGACA
>Ga0325402_1001321_pt1 | contig 20030 bp, 9 predicted proteins | sample PopdelMetagenome_22_FD_207212 | JGI IMG/M metagenome (GOLD analysis project Ga0325402, IMG submission 207212) | Populus deltoides microbial communities from Bellville, Georgia, United States - Xylem-PdKOR-R3 | ecosystem: Host-associated > Plants > Phyllosphere > Stem > Wood/Secondary xylem...
ACACCTGTGCACAAAAGGTTCGATACCATAATGTCATGCGCATACCATAATATAAGACAAACCATTATCTCACATTCTCTAAGATAAGATATTCTTGACTAATAATTTGTGAATTTTGTCTTGTATTTATTAAAGCTTGCAATTTCAGATGCAAGAAGGGAACAAAATATTTTGTCGTTATTGCATTTTTCTGTGAATCAATTATGTGCAGGAGTAAAATTTAAAGGATGCTGATTTTAGAATACTAACTTGTATAACATGCACACTACTGATCATGTTATGTGATATTGCGAATGTTCTTTTCATTTTGACGAATGAACACCATTAGACACAACAACATCTCTTTCCCTCCCCCCTAACAACAGTGAGAGTATTGATAAAATCCTTTTTTTTTTTATTGAAAAAGAATGTTAAAAAACAGTCATCACAAGCCACATAGACAATAACAACCAAACAGCTACGTAACACACTGAAAATGTAATACAAAAAGATGAGCATTAGTGTAACAAAGTACCTTTACAACAATATCACTTGCATCCACTGCATTAGGCTGGTGAAACAATATCTTTCAAATGTGAGGCACGTGTAGATTGAACTCATGCAAGTACAGTGTTAAAATGGTGTCTGTGTGTCTATCACCTTAATTGAAAGTCAAACCTAATGAAAGAATCAGAGTACTTTCTCTAAATACAATAAAATACAGCAACTCCTAGTTTTCTGGAAACAACTTAACAGAATACAGAATTTTGGAAGGAATCAACTCATAATGGCCACTTCAGGAATTCAGGACAGAGATATAAAATTTCTAAGATAGAGCCTTCTGATATATATATATATAACAACATCAATTCTAAAGTTTGAATATTTCTACAAAGAAAGAACATTGCATCAACATTTAACCATTGGCATTTCCCATGCACCATGTAAAATGACCATGGAATATGAGAGTTCAATTGTTGGATTCATCTATCACAGACAAAGCTTATGAGACAATACCTTGCAACATGGATGGCAAGCGACATGAATCATTTTTGAACATAGGTGATGATTATTTATGCAATTCATTAATACACTTCCAAAGTCACTAGAAAATGCTTTGCCATGTAAAAGAATTGCTCAAAAATATCTTACCCGTTTTGCCCCATCCTGAGCACAAAATATTGAAAGAATTCCTGTGCCACAACCAACATCCACGACAACCTGAACAAGTGTTCGAATTGAGCAATCAGGACACATACTGCACAAATATTCCTAAAATTTCTTGCCACTAGGCAGAATGTTGATGTTCAACATATAAGATTTTGAAGCTTTTTTCTTTCACTGTATGATATTATATATTTCATGGTCTTAAAGCATATGGAATCATATATCTTACGTAACTGTTGGGATTAAATCAAAGAGTTACTTGATAAATGCTCTATGCCAAGGCGGCAAGCAGACAGAAAGCTTAATGCAACATAGTTTTACATCAAGAAGAGCACAGTATCATAGATTAACAACTGAATACTGACCATGATGGCATTAATTGCCTTCTATCACAATCTGATGGTGAAAGATTGCACCCCTATATGCGTTTGTCCGCACATGATCCTGCATACATAGAATAAAAACTTGAACATTTTTGTATCATTTAATAAGAAACTCTTGACTGCGAAAAGAAAAGCCCACAAATGAACCAAATTCCTAACTTCCAAATACAAAATACTTCTCAATTAACAATGTCAAGCCACGCCAACTCAACCATTCCAAAAATGATAAAACACACAAAACTACTAAGTGAAACCCCACAAAACCTACCAAAATCTTTCAACAAAACAAAGCATAAAACCCATTTCACATTCAAGAAACAGAATTTCAACACTAACAAAACAAAGAAACATTACCAAAAAACCTTAAACTCCAAAATCCTGCACTTATACATCAAACAAAACAGCCAAAAGAGAACCTAAAACCATAAACCCTTGTAGAAAAAACATAACAATTTACCAGACAAACAAAAACCCAGATACAAAAACTTAGAACAGATTAATAAAGATTGAAGCTTTTTTTTTTCTTACCTTAATCATCTACTCATGGATAGCAACATGAGCATAATTGTGTGTTAAGCTCAGCTTAACAAGATTAGAAAGAATAGAAAGAAAAGAGAACAGAAATTGAGAAGGAACAGAAACAACAAGAGAGAGCAGAGGAGAATGAGCAGAGAAGTGCGATTGATCTTCTGTATTTTCTTCTTTTTTCACACGTTTCATACACCAGTTTATATACAAGCTTTTATTCTTCTACTGACTGTAACTATATTCAAGCCTACTGAGTACTGACTCTAACTACTTCCTTAACTAACTCAACTGCTTTTCTAACTTCCAGCTAACAGAATTCCACCAGACTAACCGTTATTCTTTCAGTGTTGTTGTTGCTTCTTGTTGCTCTCCTTCCAGCCTTCATAATCATGTCTCCTGGTTCGTAACAATACTCCCCTCTTCAAGAGATTCTTGTCCTCAAGAATCTGCTTGTCGATCCATGCTACCTGAGAGAGCAGTTCTTAGACTGAATAGACTCCTTTTATCCATGGCATTATTTGATTCCTCCTGCCACTTGGCTTGTTCAAATGCTTGCATTAGTGTTGTTGGCCTGAGGATCTTAAGCATTGGATTTATATCTTCCCTGAGTCCACTTATAAAACTTGAAACATAATAGGATTCAGGCAATGAAGGGTTTAAAGAATTCATCAATGACTTAAGCTCCTCAAACCTCTCAACATATTCTTTTACACCTCTGTTTTGCAAAAGCTTGTTAAATTCTTCCACAACATCCTTTTTATTGCCAAATCTTCTGCAGATAGATTGGGAAAACTCTTCCCAATCAATCAATGATTCATTCCCTCGCACAAACCCTTCAAACCACACATCTGCCTTGCCTTCCAAGTAATACGAGACCACCTCTAACCACTGATGTGCGGGTATCAAGTGTATCCTGAAGTATTTCTTGCATTTTCGCAGCCATCCTCGAGGATCCTCGCCTCTGAAGGTTGATAGCTCCATCCTTGGCAATGGTATGTGGAATCCTGACTTATGAAACTCTTGTCCTGTCATCTGCTCACCTCGACTCTGAGTTCTAAGTCCTGGTGTTATTTTTTCAGTAGATGCATTCACTTCCACGTTCCTGTCCATCCCTGGTGTTGCTAGGATACCTCTGGAGTGGCCTCCCGCTGTCTCTGTCCTTGCTGTTTGGGCAGCTACAAATTGTTGGAACTGTGAGGATAATAGTTCCATTTGTATGACCAACTGCTCAATCTTGGCCCCTTGCTCCTTATTTTTGGCCATGGATTCCTGCCATTCTAGATGATAAGTCTGTAGCTGGTTGTCTAACCTTTTGCAATGTTCATCTACTATCTTGAATTTGTTACCATCCACCATTGTTGAATGAGGTTCGCAGCTTGTTACAAGCTCTGATACCAATTGTTAAGCTCAGCTTAACAAGATTAGAAAGAATAGAAAGAAAAGAGAACAGAAGTTGAGAAGGAACAGAAACAACAAGAGAGAGCAGAGGAGAATGAGCAGAGAAGTGAGATTGATCTTCTGTATTTTCTTCTTTTTTCACACGTTTCATACACCAGTTTATATACAAGCTTTTATTCTTCTACTGACTGTAACTATATTCAAGCCTACTGAGTACTGACTCTAACTACTTCCTTAACTAACTCAACTGCTTTTCTAACTTTCAGCTAACAGAATTCCACCAGACTAACCGTTATTCTTTCAGTATTGTTGTTGTTTCTTGTTGCTCTCCTTCCAGCCTTCATAACCATGTCTCCTGGTTCGTAACATTGTGAAAGTAGGCCGTGTCAAACTCTGTACAAGGAGTGACATTTTGTTCCTCACCAACCACATCACGTGAGTTGCCACGTGCTCTTCTAACTCGGTCTCTTTGACTCATCCGAGTTGCTGCTGCTGCTTGATGTTTTGGTAGTAACTGTTACTGTTACTGTTACTGTTACCTGAGCTTGAATACATTCTGGCCGCAAGAGAGATGGAGAGAGAGGACTAACGGTGGCTTTTTTTTGATGGCCCGAAAAGGATACGGGTCAAAAGTTTGCATCTTGAAAATGGTGTACGAATAAAAATCAGGACTTTGCTCATTTTTATGAAAGCCCAATTAGAATTTTCATGGGTTTTTTTCCTTAATGATCATTTAAGTTTTTGTTTTTTAGGAAAAAGATCATCTAAATTATGAAGCGAAACGTTTTTTTCTTAGCACCATGTTTTTTTTGGTAAAAAAATCTAAAAAAAAAAAAAAACAAACTCACACCCGATCATTATGAGAAAAACCAACATTGTAATATCATGGAATAAAAAAAAACAAGATTTCAATAAGAGAATCGAAAAGGAAAAGTTTTTTAAAATAATATGAAAAGCCATAATTTACTAAACAATATATCAGTTATTTTTTCACAATGAGTATGCAAAATTGTAAAATCCTCTAATACGATTTATTTAAATGCTATTTAAATATATATTGATTCGTACTAAATATTATTTAAGCTATGAGACTTATAAAAATTATAAAACAAATACACTCGATGTAACTAATTATCATCTTTTTTAGTATTTTATTTTTATTGAAATTCTAGAATACCTTTGAATTTCAAATGATTTTCATGATACCATATTAATAAAGTCACAAACCTAATTTTATTTATAATATTGCAATATTTTATGCAATAAGGACTAAATAAAGTTTGAATCAAACCAAGAGCACAGCAAACAATTTCCTCGTTTCAATACTTTTAAATTTCCACTTCAGAAATCATAGCCAGCGTAACAATATATATATATATATATATATATATATATATATTGCAAAAAAGACGAAGAAGAAATTTTAAGCCAAAAAAAAAACCTAAAAAACGAAGGTATGGACCCACGAGACAAGGTCACATAAAGCCCTTCCTTAAACCCCATAGTAACAAAAGCCCCCCAGCACAGCCTCTCTCCTCGCAGCCTCTCTCTCTTTGGTGCCCGATTAAACTGCACTCAAGAGGCAACAATGGCGGGGTTCGTACCTCCAGGTACAACGTTGTTAGGCAATGAAGCTACATCAGAAGCAGCCAAAAAGATCAATGAGGTTCACAAAAAAGTTGATTACTTGAACCTTCCTTGTCCAATCCCCTATGAAGAACTCCATCGTGAAGCACTCAGTTCAGTTTCTTATCTCGTTTTCTATCTTTATTTTCGTTATCGATCTGTTTATTGGAATGGGTTTTTGTTTTTTGTGGTTGTTTTAGTGATTAATCTGACTGTGAAACCCTAATAGGCTTAAGTTTTGGCTGGTCTTTTTTGGGGGGTTTGGTTTATAAAGTTTTTTTTATTGGTTTTTTGTGGTTATTGAGGTGAATCAAAGATGGGTTTTGGTCACGTGTTGAGAGTTTTGTGCGTGGAGTGAAGTGGGACTGTGTGACTTTGAGATTTGAAGGAAGTGTTTTGGGTTTGTGACATTTTGTGGATTCTGATGTTTTAGTGTCTTGAAATTGTCATTCTTGCTATGATGTTGTGGTTAGTTTTGTCAAAAGTGGAAAAGAAATTAAGTTTTTGATTTTGATTTTGGATTTGGATTTGGATTTTATTAAAAAAAAGTGTTTGATTCAGGTTATTATGATTGAATTTGGTACGAAGTAGATTACTGTTAATAACGAGAATGATGGTTAGTTCTTGGTGCTAACGAGAGTTTGTCTTTTGAATCTTTTACATTCATGGTGCTTCATGGGTCAACTGTGCTAGCCAAACCTGTGTGGAAGGGTGACATGCCTTAAGCTTTAGACACTAATTCCTTAAGAATGTCGCATATCATCGCGTGCTGCATTTTGAATGCTATATAATAAATTTCAGTCATTCAAAAGATCTAGTTGCTGAGTCTTATTGTGTAAGTGGTGGTAATGCATTTCATTTTAGAAGTTTAGGGTGGAAAATGCTCTCCTTTTTAATATGTTTGATTTCTAATTTCCAAAAAATGTTTATGCAGTGTCTTTGAAGCCTGAGTATTTTGAGGGGATGCGTTTTGATTTTACCAAAGGACTGAATCAGAAATTCTCTCTCAGTCATAGGTAGTTTTGGCTTCTTTTTGTTTCAAATTCTTTTCAGACATTTTAATTCATTTTTTATCCTGGAGTTTGGCACTAACTTTTTTCACTATCTCCTAGTGTGATGATGGGGCCTATGGAAATTCCTTCTCAATCTTCAGAAGCCATCAAAATCCCTACTGCTCACTATGAGTTTGGTGCTAACTTTATAGACCAAAAGGTGGGCTGTCAGCGACATATTTTCCTTTCCAATTCATTTACTAATGAACCCTCTGGGATTATCATGTCATAATTTCAATTGAGTGTCTTTATCGGGTCTCCGTAGACAATGCTTATTGGGAGGGTTTTGACCGATGGGAGAGTAAATGCAAGAGTGAAGTGTGATTTGACTGATGATCTTGCTTTAAAGGCTAATGCTCAGGTGAAATATATGCTCATCTCACCTTATTTTTGGATTTCTTTTCTTCTCTACCCCTGTTTTTTCTTTTTTCCTAATGCTAGCAAAAGTTATGATTTGCATGTAAACTTTTTAAATTATGTTATATTCTTTTCCATGCAGCTTACAAATGAGCCTCACATGTCCCATGTCATGTTGAACTTCGATTACAAGGTGAAGCTCTCTTTACCATTTAGATCTGTACATATTTTTTGCATGATTATTCTCCTCTCACAAACAATGGAAGTTGGTGTGCCAGACATTGTTTTACTTTAAGCATCTATATCGTTGTCAACTGTATTCAAGATGAATTTATCATGCTTCTTTTCCTGCTTATACTGTTGTTTTACCTCATACAGGGTAAAGACTACAGGAGCCAGTTGCAACTAGGAAATGGTGCCTTATTTGGTGCCAGTTACATTCAGGTACAGTATGTTAGATATATGATCGTTCTTGGTATCAAGCTCTATAATTTGGTTACTTTGATTCAGAACATGCTGTTCTCTTAAAACAGTTTATATAGAAAGGGTTTTTTTTTCCAGTTATACTTAATGGTGGTTTCAATTGTCATTATCTTTCATGATGCTCAGTAGCTTACAAAGGACCTCACCTCTTCCTCCTCTTCAGTTGCATTTTTATTGCTATATGCTCATTGTTGTTTTTTTTATCGGATCTTCATAATGCAGAGTGTGACCCCTCATATGTCTTTGGGTGCTGAAGTATTTTGGGCTGGTCAGCATCGAAAATCTGGTGTTGGATATGCTGGTCGGTATGAGACGGACAAGATGGTAATTGGTTTGGCACTCATCCTTTATTGCATGAGCTATCATTGTTCAATCGTTGTGTTTGAGTACTGTGTAAGGTTCATTGACTCTTGTAACTTGCATTGATATACAAGCAAAGGTCACCTATCATTTGCCTTCTGATTTCCATAAAACCTATTTCTTCACTCAATGACTTGTTTCTAAGTGCTGGAGTGGCGTCAAATACTCAGCATGCCTTTTTCAAGGCATTGGACAAGTATCCTGTTTTTCAATTCCATAATTGGAGTCCTAATGGGCCTAGTGAGTTGATCTCCATGTGCTAGAGATCTGATGACTTACTGACAAGGTTCATCTCTTTAATTACCAAGAATTATATGCTGAATGAAATCAGATGTAAAAAAATTGTAAACCGGAGCAGGTTCTACTTTTATGCCCAGTGTGCAAAATTAAATGTCATGTGTCATTTTCACTATTATGAGGTTTTATGCATTTTTTTATAATGAAAGAGATGTCTGGTCTCTAGCCATAATTCTGCAGAGCAAGAAGGATAAAGAGGAAAGCCTATTGATCTCTGCTTAGCTGGCACTCTAACTGAAACACCAAGCTTGTAAATTTTGTGCATTCACCTTTTGTCATAGATTTTTCAACTCATTAAACATGCACAAACTTGTATCGGAATTCTTACCTGTACATGTGTGTTTCTTGCTTTGACTGGACAATATTACATCTTTGCCCACAGGTTGCTGCAGGGCAAGTTGCTAGCACTGGATTGATGGCTTTGAGCTACGTGCAGAAGGTTTCTGAGAAGGTAGTCTGTTTCTTGAGAAAACTGTAATTTTTATCTAAATAAATTTCTTACATTAATCTTCTCTGTTGATATTAAGGTTTCACTAGCAACAGACTTCATGTACAATTACTTATCAAAGGATGTGACTGCTAGTGTTGGCTATGATTATGCCCTCAGACAAGTAAGTGGAGTGATGTCAGTTTTTCTTCCTTTTTAGAAACTATGAGTTGTAGCATATGGATACCAGTGTCATTTCAGCTCTCTTTTCATAAATTGAGGACTGATTTTGGTTAAACTGAAAATTACTATTTCTCAAAACAACGGGCATGAACAAATTGAATTTGTGGGTGTGGTGCCACTGGGTTTAAAGTATGTTATTTGTCATTTATTTTTAACATGTCCATTAGATATATTGATATTTCATTATGTTTGGAGTGTCAACATGTTATTGCCTAGGTTGTCTAGATATCTCTGACTGTAACCTTGATCATCGACCCTGATGGCCTAAAATCTTAAACTTGTCTGTATTGAATTGATACTGATTTTGGTGGTTATTTCAGGCCCGTTTGAGAGGAAAGATTGATTCCAATGGATGCACATCCGCCTTCTTGGAAGAACGCTTGAATATGGGTCTCAATTTTGTTCTTTCTGCAGAGGTATGGGACAATGGTATCTTTAGATTCTTAGCATGATGCTTCAGCTTTTCTTGGCACTTCGGATAAATTAGCTTTGTTAGCTTCTACTAGCCATTTATATGTGCACTTACTTCAAACAAATTTTCACAAAGCACCATCCACATTATTCTCTTCCTTCGCAGATGGTTTTGAGTCATATAAGTATCCTAACCAGTTCTGAATTTACATTTTGCAGTTGGATCATAAGAAAAAAGATTACAAATTTGGATTCGGGTTGACAGTGGGCTAATTTAAAGAACTGAAGGCATCCGATCTTGTATCAACAAATTCCACATAAAACCTGCTGCTCGCAGCTTGGCAAATTCCTGCGTCAACCTTGCCTTTTGTTTGAACAGTTCCTTTTCTTTTCCTACTTTTTAACTGTTTTGAGAAAACATTATTTGTGCAGCAGCAGCAGCTGCAGCCGGAACAGGTTTAGCTGCAAGTAGTATTCATTGAATTGGTATAATTTTGCCTGCATTTCTATAGCTCTACTATGAAATTATCGAAGAGAAGAGTGGATGCTTCTCATTTCGAATCAGTAACATTTCCTTCATGTTTATTTTCTTAAAATCAAAGAGTCTTGATTCCAAACCAAGAACAGAAACACAAATCAGTGACATTTTTTTCTTCATATTTATTTTTGAACCGCCACTGAGAATTTTTAACCAAAATAGGGGCCCTTTACATGTTATTAATCAAATAAATATTTTCTTAATGATGTTTAACTTCCCCTGCAAACGGTAGTCTCTCCTAATCCTCTACCTAAACAGGTTTTTATTCCTCCATGTAAATCATTTTCGAGTATTTTGGAATAGAAAAAAAGAGGAAAAAAAATTAATTGTCTTGTAGACATGAAAAACAGTCACCAAGGAAAAAAAAAATTAACTATCAATTTAGTTTTATTTTGACAAAATAAAATTAAAAATAAATCATATTATTGAAAATATTTGTTTCAAGTTTCAATATTTCATATCCATATACAAGACTCATTATGCAACCCCACAAAAAAGGTCTGAAAATCATGACATTCATTATAATTTATTACAACACTGAAATCTAGGGGTGAGTAAAACCGGTTCGGTCTGGTTTTTAACTAAAAAACTTATCAAAATTAAATTTTAAAAAACTTAAAAATTCAAACCGAAACCGAACCGAAATCAGTTCAAACCGACCGGTTTTGGTTCGGTTCGGTTTGGTTTTTTAACAAAAAAACCGCAAAACCTGTATTATTATTTTTTTGAGTTTTTTTTGGCTTTCTAATGGGTTTTCTGATTGGTTTTCTAATAAGCTTGTAATTAATGTAAATATTATCTAATTTTGTTACTAAATTCTATAATATATTTAATATTTTTTGTCACTAAATATTCATTTATATTAAATTATTAGTACTAATATTGTGTTTAATATATTGCAAGTCTTTCTAATATTTGTATTTTGGAGTTTGGACTCCTCATGCATCAAAGTTTAAATAAAACACACACCAAATTAAAATTTAAATTACAAAGCATTGCCTTCAAAAGAGCTTAAAAAAACAACAAATAACATTGCCATAAAAAATAAAACACTTCATGCAAAAAATATAAATCTTTATTGTGCACATCATCCCAATCAAAAAGCACATCAAGATGACAAGAACATTGCACTTTGATTCCGTAATACCATTGACATCAAAACCTGAAAATCAAGATCTAAAATTATAACATGATAAACTAAATTCGAATATGTAAAAATAAAAAGTAGTTTTTTACCATCAAAGTAACTTTTGAACTAATTATCATCCGTTACTAAATGTAACTTTCCACCAAATTCTACAAAATAAAAAATTAGACATGTTAGATGATTGCAAACAATTTAATTAATAAATTACAAAAAAAAGGTGCAAGTTTATTAAAAAAAAATTACCTGACTTAAGGTTTTCGTAGGTTTCAAGATCATTTATCAAGCTTCTAATATCAGTTGAAATTGATCCATGATGCAACCAATTTTGACAACAAATGAGTGCTTGAACAGTTCCTGGAGATAGAGAACTTCGAAATTGATCAAGTACACGACCACCTGTGTTAAATGCTGATTCAGAAGCCACTGTGGATATAGGAATAGCCAGAACATGTTGGGCAACCTTTGAAAGTGTCTTATATTTCAAAGCATTACTTTTCCACCAACCCAAAATATCTAACTTATCATCATTAGGATCCTCACAACCGTCAATCAAATACCTCTCAACCTCATTTTTATTTTCCACACTATCCTCCTCCTGTAAATGTCTTTTGAATCGAGCCAAAGTGTTAACATCTACCTCCACATCATCAATAGCACTATCCTGTTTATGCCTATTATTATCCACCACTTCATCAATTTTCAAATAAAACTCATACAAGCTCACCAAAGTATCTTTCACCTTATTTGTTAGCAATTGTGCTTTGTCATGATCATACAAATCACCAAAACAAAATTTCACATATTTCAACTTCAAACGTCGATCTAAGACATTAGCCACATATAACAAAAAATTCTGATTTACTTTACAACCCCAATACTTCTCAAACTTTGACATCATATTCATCGTCATTCTACTTAAAATACTATCTTTATTTTTCCACAATTGCAACAAGTTTGTATGCATGTAAATCAATTCACTGAAGAAAGAATTTGATGTGACATGCAATGAGCCAGAAAATCTCAATGTAACCATATAAAAGATCTTTAAGAACTTAACCAAAGTTCTTGCATTTTCCCAATCCTCCAAACCAGGTGGCCCTATGTTTTTTTTATTCCCCTTTGAATCAACCTCCAAAAAGTAACTCATATACCTAAGTTCTTTTTCACCTAACCTCACAAACACCTTTTCAAACTTTTCAGCAGCTTCTAGCATAAGATAAGTTGAATTCCATCGAGTTGCAACATCTAAACACAATGATTTCTTACACTCTATATGCAACTTTTCAGCACACTTCTTAAATGCAAGATGCCTCGATGGTGAAGATCTCACAAACCTAATTGCATTTCGAATCTTAACAACTGAAACATTAATCTCTTTCAAGCCATCACACACAATGAGGTTTACAATGTGTGCACAACATCTAACATGCAAGTGCTCATTTGACAATATATTAGTTGGCCAATCTTTCATCACATTCTTTAAATATGAAATGGTCACATTATTAGAGCTTGCATTGTCTAATGTAATAGTCAACAGTTTATCAATCCCCCACTCCAACAAACAATTCTCAATAACTTGGCCAATTGTCTCACCCATATGATTGGAAACTTGACAAAAATTAAGAATTCTTTTATGCAAATTCCAGTCATTATCAATCCAATGAGCTGTTAAACACATATAGTTAATATTTTGGATTGATGTCCATGTATCTGTTGTTAAGCACAATCGTTGACCCCTAAGAGCTGTCCTCAATCTATCCTTCTCTTCAATATAAAGTTTCAAACAATCTCTCATAATTGTAAAACGAGAAGGAATGTCAAATCTAGGTTGCATAGTCCTAGCAAACAATTTAAATCCCCGACCCTCCACAAAATTAAAAGGCAACTCATCAGTTATAACCATCTTTGCTAGTGCTTGTCTACATTCATCATAATTATAACCTATTGCCTTAAGACTTCCCACATTCTGTTCTCCCAATTCACCCTTCTCTATCTTAGGTTCTAACACCAAAACCTTTTGTTTCTTATCAACCACAAAAGGAAACTTCTTGCACACTTTTAAATGACTCCACATATTACTTGTGCCATTAATAATAGTTTGACATGCATAATGTTTTCCACAATAATTACATTCAGCTCTAGGGGCTTTAGGATCAATATCAAGTTTTGTAAAGTGATCCCAAATTTGTGACTTTTTTCTATCCTCAACATTTCTTTTCCTAGATGCAAGGACTTGAGGTTGTTTACCTTTTGTATCTGTTGTGGAAGCTGCATTGGTTGATTCTGCGTTAGTTTTTGAAGTTGGAGAAGTGGTTGATGTTGGTGTAGTGCCCGTGGATGAAGCATTTTGAATTTGAGTAGTTTCCATCTGTTATTACATAATGAAAACATGTTAAAAACCCATAATTTATAATAGACTTAAATGTACTAAAATTCAAAGAAATTATCAAACAAATAGAAACTTAAATGTCAGGCAAAAAAAAAAAAGGGAAAGTAATATCAGCTAAAACATCTGCCAATCCTAAGTTCACTGCCATCTGCCAACCATCAAATTGTCCTTGAAATTCTGATTAACAATCTATTTCGAGATGCAATAAGAACAAATTTACATCCTATACTATAAAAGCAACATATTCTTAGTCATAGAAACCAGTTTTGAAGACAATCCTAACAATGTCTGTGCATAATGAAACATGCTGCCAAACATAACCAATTTCACAACATCTATATTTTTTCCTTCCAACCAACATCAAAACGAAAGAGGAAATCATGCAATGCTTTTCCAGAACTTGAACTGTAAACAACAGCATGAAGAAAATAGCATCTACCTTAAAAAATAACAAAGATGGCAACCAGAAAAATCCAATAGCAATTTCAATGCTATGAAGAGACATGATGAGAAATCAACAAACAATCAGGAAACAGCAATAAAAGAAAAACATTATGCAACTCCCATATACTAATACACCCTAATTTTGAAGAAAAAAAATAAATACACATAAAACAGAACAACACAGTGCAGCAATAAACAACCCAAAATGATTGACAAAGAACAGGGAAACAAAATACAAAAACAAACTAAAAGAACCAAGAAACTAAATAAAAAGGAAAAAATAATAAAAACAGAGATTGATAGAAAAAAGAAATCATACCTGTGTGAGTTAGAACACGATTCAATTTCGGGTGTGAAAGGCAACTTGAGGCAGCAACAGAACAGACTTTATGGTCTCAAACCAGCCGCAGGTTGATCATATTTTCCCTTCAAACACAGAGTTTGTTTTTTTCGTCACATAACAAGAAAAAATGACAAGGTAGCACAATTTGAAAAAATAATAGGAAAAATGGCATAGTTATAAAAATCAATAAAAAATACACAGAATGCTCAAACATTGATTTTTTTTTTAAGGATATACCAAAAAATACACAGAATCACAAAGCATATGTTAAAAAAAAATAAAAATAGAGATTGACAGAAAAAAATCATACCTGGTGTGAGTTAGGACGCGATTCAAGTTTGGGTGTGAAAGAGGGAGGGACTGGTTTACTAGATTTGGACTCTGGAGATTCGGTGTGCCGGTGTGGTGTGTGTCGTGCGACTCGTGGCCGTGTGGGAGAGGGATGTGGCTGACTGGCTAGGTTGTTTGTTTTGAAGATGAAGATGGTATGAGAGAGCCAGAGAGGGATATGGATGAAAAATTGAAAATAGATTAACTTGATTTTGTTACAGAGTGAGTGAGAGTGTGGATTGTGAGGTACGACTGTGAGGATTGAGGGAGCGGCTGCAAGGAGTTGTTGGAGAGGAGAGAATCTAGGGTTAATTAGGTTTTAGAAATTAGAAAGTGTTTTTTTCTCGTATTTATAGTACCCCTTAAACCGAACCGGTTCGGTTCGGTTGGGGTTTTGCCAGTTTTCGGTTTCGTAAACCGAAACCGAACCAAACCAAACCAAAAATTTTAACAAAAAAAATAATCGGTTTAATAAGTTTTTTTTCGGTTCGGTTTTTTTTGTTGTTTTTTTCTCGGTTTACTCAGTTTTTCGGTTTTTTTGCTCATCCCTACTGAAATCCTACCTTGATAAGCATTTTGAAAAGAAAAAATTGTTTCTGACTTGGGATAAGCTTTATTTCTTCTATTCAATACATAGTATTCCAACAAAACAAGAAAGATACGAAGCCGAAAAGAAAACAAAGTGGGGCCAAACAATTAGCCGCTAACGTACGTGGATTGGGGCAAATTAATCGACATTTGTTTTGAATCGCTACCATTCCTTTTTGGATAAAGAAAACTTTAAATTTTATAAAATCTTGATAAGTTTTATTTAAATAAGAAAAAAATGATTTATCTTCCTTTATGTAATTCCTATATTCAATATCTAAATACCATAATTTTTTTTTATTCACATTACAAGCCATTAATAAAGATGATTCATCTTCTTTCTTTATAAAATTAAATTTTTTATCACTATTCATATTCAAATTAGTTTGATATGCATATTTATATGTTATGTGCACAATGTCATGTCACCAAAGCTAGTTTATGGCTGCATAAAGACCCAAGTATTTATTGCTTATTATTTAATTTAGTTAAGTCCAAAGTCCAGTTGAGTTTGATATTGAATCCAATAATTATACGTGGCATCAGGTTAAGACTTGTTTCTAATATGTTGAATTACAGCCAAGTATTTTAGCTTATGAATAGGTCTTCAGCTTAGGTTGTTAGCTGAATATCAACATAAATAGTTATGCTATTTTTTAGTGCTGGTAATCCGGTCAGTTGTTATTCCAGTTGTATTTAAAGTCTTTTTGTTAATTAGAAAGACGACGAAAAACATTTGCAATCAGTGAAATATTGGAGGCTGTGGATTTCCTCGAATTAATCTTACTCTTTTTTCTAGTTGTACTTGACAATTGGTATCAGAGCCAAGTTCCAACGGCTGAGGGTGCAGCAGTACCTTTACACATACAGGGTAATCTCTATACCATTGATTTTTACATTTTGACCCTGGGAGGATTGATATTGTTTTTGGTGTTCAATGGCTTCGAACCTTGGGACCTATCCTTTGGGATTTCTCACGACTTCAAATGGAGTTCTCAGTCATGGACAATCCTAGAAGACTACAAGGTATGACATCAACTGGTATCTCATTAATAGAAGGAGAAAAATTTGGTAAAGTTTCTAGGCAAAATAAAAGAGGACTAGACTACTAATTATTTAGTTTATTGATTCTGAAAATTCCAGTTTGTTGTCTATTGAAACTTCTGTTGAGCCACAAATATTTGACCTTCTTAACCGATATTCAGAAGTGTTTTTAGAACCCAAGGGATTACCCCCTACTCGAAATCATGACCACCATGAAATGTTGTATTACAGTCAGGTGCAAAACCAGTTTGTGTAGGACCTTATAGATACCCTTACTTCCAAAAATCTGAAATTGAAAAAATAGTCCATGAAATGTTACAACCTGGTATTGTTAGACCTAGCCAAAGTCCATTCTCATCCCCGGTCTTATTAGTAAGAAAACATGATGGAAGTTGGAGGCTTTGTGTTGACTATAGAGCCTTTAACAAAGAAACCATTAAGGTTAAATTTCATATACCTATAGTTGACGAACTTCTTGATGAGCTTCATGGATCAACCATCTTTAGTAAGCTGGATCTAAGGTCGGGATATCACCAAATTAGGGTTCAACCAGAGGATATACCTAAAACAACCTTCCATACCCACGAAGGCCATTATGAATTGTTGGTAATGCCCTTCGAGCTTACCAACACTCCGGCAACCTTCCAAAGTCTTATGAATGACATCTTTAAACCTTATTTATGAAAATTTATATTGGTTTTTTTTATGACATTCTTGTTTATAGTAAAAATATATCTAACCATGTTCATCATTTACAAATTATTTTGGACATTTTAAAACAACACCAGCTTTTTGCAAAAAAATCTAAGTGTTGTTTTGGATGTGCTGAAATTGAGTGTCTTGGTCACTTAATCTCAAAAGATGGGGTACGAGCTGATCCTACAAAAATTGAAGCAATGCTTAAATGGCCATTCCCTACCAGCCTTAAATCTCTTAGAGGATTCCTAGGTTTAACTGGATATTACAGGAAATTTATCAAAGGATATGGACTTATAGCAGCCCCCTTAAAAGCCCTTTTAAAAAAAAATTCATTCCAATGGACTGAATCAGCAAAAAAGGCCTTTCAAGATCTTAAACATGCTGTAACTAGCCCTCCTGTCTTAGCTTTACCAGAATTTTCTATTCCTTTTACTATTCAATGTGATGCTTCTGGTATTGGTGTTGGAGCTGTATTAATGCAACAGGGCAGACCATTAGCATACATGAGTCAAGCAATTCATGGAAAAGCCTTGCAACTATCTACCTACAAGAAGGAGCTAATGTCATTGGTTTTAGCAGTGAAGAAATGGAGGTCTTATCTTTTAGGACACAACTTTAAGATACAGATGGATCACCAAAGTCTCAAGTACTTGCTGGAACAAAAGGTGGGTACTCCTCTTCAGCAAAAATGGATTACCAAACTTTTGGGATACGAGTTTGTGGTAGAATACAAACCAGGGAAGGAAAATAAGGTTGCTGATGCCTTGTCCCGAAAAATGAAAGAGTGAAAGGAAGGGAACTTATCTGCTATTACTACACCAGCAAACACTTGGTTGGAACAACTTAGAACCAGTTATGCTATAGATCCTAAACTGCAGCAGATTATTAAAAAGCTGGAACAAGGAAGTCTTGCATCCCAGAATTATAAACAGCAGGATGGACTATTATTTTACAAAGGAAGATTGTCCATCCCCGCCTCAAGGGAGTTGAGAGAACAAATTCTTCATTTGTTGCACAGTAGCCCATAAGGAGGACACTCAGGATTCCACAAGACTCTTCATAGAGCTAAATCTGAGTTTTATTGGGAAGGAATGAGGAAGGAGGTCAGAAGGTTTATCAAGGAATGTGATATATGTCAGCAGAACAAGTCTAAAAATATCCACCGTGGTGGATTGCTGCAACCATTGCCAATTCCTACGAAGGTATGGACTGATATTTCCCTTGATTTCATTGAGGGATTACCAAACTCTGAAGGCTATAGTGTTATTATGGTGGTAGTGGATCGGTTGTCTAAGTACGCTCACTTTATTCCTATTTCTCATTCGTACACTGCCTCAAAGATTGCTCAGGTGTTCCTAGCTAATATTTTTTAATTACATGGGTTGCCTAATTCTATTGTTACTGATAGAGATCCTACTTTTACGAGTACATTTTGGAAGGAGCTCTTTAAACTGCAGGGAACCATCTTGAAATTTTCATCAGCTTACCATCCCCAAACAGATGGCCAGACAGAGATTGTCAACAAGATGGTTGAGCACTATATTAGGTGTTTCTCGGGGGACAAGCCAAAAAGATGGGTTAAATGGCTTATGTTGGCTGAGTGGTGGTACAACACCAACATTCATGCTTCTACCAAATTATCCCCTTTTGAATTTGTCTATGGCTACCCGGCCCCAAAGTTAATTCCCTATACGCCAGGCACCACACAAATTCAAGAAGTAGAAAATACCTTGAAGACCAGAGACGAAATCATCCGCATTCTTCGTGCGAATCTGCAGTTGGCACAAGACAGAATGAAAAAATTTGCAGATATTAAGAGGACTGAGAGAAGCTTCGATGTGGGAGATTTGGTTTAACTTCGATTACAACCGTACAAGCAGCAATCGGTGGTGCAAAGGAGGAATTTGAAATTGTCTCCACGATTCTATGGTCCATATCAAGTGCTGGAGAAGATTGGTACTGTTGCTTATCGACTTGAGCTTCCTCCTGCAGCAAAAATACACCCGGTGTTTCATGTCTCTTGCTTAAAGAAGAAGTTGGGAGAAAGACAACATCTGGTTGTTACTCTTCCACCAACAGACAAGGATGGAATTATTCGGCCTGAACCAGAAGAAATATTGCACAAACGGTTGAAGAAGAAAAAAAATCATGCGGTGACCGAAGTATTGGTGAAATGGAAGGGACTAGATGCAGAGGAAGCATCTTGGGTGGAATATTCTATCTTAGTCAATGAATTTCCAGACCTTGTGGACAAGGTCATTTAGGGGGGGACAATGTTATGTGCACAATGTCATGTCACCAGAGCTGGGTTATGGCTGCATAAAGACCCCAGTATTTATTGCTTATTATTTAATTTAGTTAAGTTCAGAGTCCAGTTGAGTTTGATATTGAATCCAATAATTATACGTGGCATCAGGTTAAGACTTGTTTCTAATTTGTTGAATTACAACCAAGTATTTTAGCTTAAGAATAGGTCTTCAGCTTAGGTTGTTAATTAGCTGAATATCAACATAAATAGTTATGCTATTTTTTAGTGCTGGTAATCTGGTCAGTTGTTATTCCAGTTGTATTTAAAGTCTTCTTGTTAATGAGAAAGACGGCGAAAAACATTTGCAATCAGTGAAATATTGGAGGCTATGGATTTCCTCGAATTAATCCTACTCTTTTTTCTACTTGTACTTGACATATTTGTAATGTCTATACATGTAACACCTGAACCTTTCAACCTTTGATTTGCCCACCGGTTTAGATTTATAAAAAGTTAAATGATTATTGTTATATTTTTTTCTTCTTCTTTGAGCATTAGAAGACTTATTATTTTTGAATTTCTAATGTGAAAATCTATTATTATTGTTGTTTGTGCTTTTTTTTTCATCCACCTTTTTGCGAGGTAGAAAAACAATTGCTTGATGAAACTCGTAAAACTTGCTACTTCTTGTCTTGTCAATTCAATTTTTGCTCATGAATGAAAAGAACTTTGCAAATCATTAATGAAAAATTCATTAATATCCTTAGCTTTTGCTATTGAAGACACAACAAAATTGAATTTTAGTGCTAACGATTGAAGATTTTTTTCAATAATAGTAATATTCTTTGTTTTATTGTTATGGATTTGCATCTTATTAATGATTGTCTCGTTCGTGAAAATTAATTTGTGACTAATTCACCATATTTATCCTAAGTAATTCAGATTTTATTCTAAGTGTTCAAAGTTATTGTCTTTTTAGTTAAGTTGTTCCTGGGTACTTCTTTGGAGGATTCCTTAAAAAAAAATGGTTTCCAAAATTAATTGGAATAGATAATTTAATTTGTCTTAAAATCTTTCAATCGTTGTGCTTCTATCTCTTATCTTTGCATATCTGTTATTATTGATCTGGATGGTCGTTAAATTATTTCTTTAGAAATTAACAATTTGCTAGTACTCCTTCAATCTCAAAATATTCCCCATTAGCATGATGCAATGATCATAATGACCATCAAAATGAAAAATGGCTGGTTGAACAAAATTACCGGAAGTCAAGATAATTTTACTGGAGACTCTTTTCTACCATTATTGGATACTAAAGCTGCTTTTTTTTTTTGGTTGATTTGCTACGTTTCTCACTGGCTTTGCTAAAACGTGCTTTCGTCACCTTAGGTATCTAACAATTGCTATTGGAAGCTGCTGTTGCTTATTTTATTTCACCACCAATTCTATAAGGAATTCTTCATTCAAAACTTTGATACCAAATGATTTTGAAAAAGAAAACTTCCTACTGCTGTTAACGTGTCAATTCTAACTGCTGCTGCTGTCTTCT
>Ga0325402_1001322_pt1 | contig 20020 bp, 9 predicted proteins | sample PopdelMetagenome_22_FD_207212 | JGI IMG/M metagenome (GOLD analysis project Ga0325402, IMG submission 207212) | Populus deltoides microbial communities from Bellville, Georgia, United States - Xylem-PdKOR-R3 | ecosystem: Host-associated > Plants > Phyllosphere > Stem > Wood/Secondary xylem...
CATTAAATATAATAATTATTTCCAACGGGAAGATAATTGAAATTAAAATTATTATTATCCTTTCGCATTAAATATAATAATTATTTAGATTATTTAATTTTTGGATAAATTTTAATTCTTTAATCTAACATCTATAAAGTGTCTCAATTTCACCATTAAAAACCACTGATTTGTTTCAATTAGTCTCCACAACTTTCATTATAGTTTCAATTTTCCATATTCCATCCACATATGTTATTTCTCATTTGTTTCTTTTATACTTTCAATAATTTGATTATGTTAACTAGGTTTGAAACTAGTAATATTACTCATGCTACATAGCGGATATCAGATATTATTCCAAAATAATTTTTATTACAATTGAATAAAATATCAATGTTATTAATGTGTTTTCATATATCATTTTTTTTTTAAAGGGATGGTTTTTATGCTTAACAAAGTAAATTAAAAAAAATATATGAAGTGATAAATAAATAAAATTATTAATACTAATTAAATATTAAAAGTGAAAAACTAATTTTTCTTATAAGAAACAAAAAATAGATGGACATGCAAATATTTTACTCCAGCTGTCTTTTTTTTTAGTTATACCTTATAGATTAATTTTGTTTGTTAATTACAAAGAATTTTTATTTTTAAAATACATCATGCAAATACAACTTATCATCTATAAAAGGAAAATTTTAAAATAAATTACAATAGTTTTTTTTGAAATATTATGAAATTATAAAAAAAATTAAAAATATAAATATTATTTTAAAAAATTTAAACTAAATAATTTTTAAAAATAAAAAAATAAGGTATTGCTTAAGATTTAATAAAAAATAATGAAAAAAACCCTACTCAGCCTCACAAACTAGGACCTCATTTGAAATTGAGATTGAATTTGTTTTTTTTGTCAAAATTTTAAAAACAATGCTTCAAATTAATTTTTATTTTAATATTTTTAGATTATTTTAATTCGCTAATATCAAAAATAAAATTTAAAAAATAATAAAATATTATTTTAATATATTTTTAAATAAAAAAACACTTTAAAAAATAATATTTACAGCATTTTATACTAAAAAAAAGACCTAGCCAATATTTGTATCTCCTAACATGGCTAGACCGGGCTCATTATCTCTTACCACATGCCACCCCTCTATGTAAAATGACTAGATTTGGGCCTCATTGTCTATTTTCAGATTGCTTGCCATTTATAAAATATTGTTGAGATTAAGGGTGAGTAAAAAAATCGAATAACCGATTAAACTGAAAAAATAAAGAAAATAAGCAAAAAAACCAAACCGAAAAAAAATCAAATTAACCGATTAGAAAATAACAAAAAAATTTCGGTTCGGTTCGGTTTCTAAAGTCTGAAATCGATTAAACCGAACTGAACCGAACCCGTTCAACCAAGCCATCACTTAAAAAAAAACAAGTATAAATAGCTTCTAACCCTAAACCTAAACCTAAATACGTTCTCACCCCTTAGTCGCCCCCCCTCTATCTCTCATCTCTCAAATGAAAAATCTTCCATGCTTTCAAATGTTCACTTCTTTCTACCTGGCCATTTTAAAATGAAAATCAAGGCCTTTAATGAAGGAAGTCAACCACTCATCTCAGAGACATGCCCTAAACTTTAGCTTGAGCCCTTCCAGTAGTTTTTGTTTCATGAATGGAATGACTTTGTAGTTTCGAAAGGTGGAGCAGATCTTGGTCTTATGGACTGGCTTTCTAACCATCCTGATTCCTGAATATTGACCCCCACGATTCTGTCTTCTTCTTTTTTAATTTTCCAATCTTCCATCTGGCCGGTTCATTAAAGCTGGCTTTATTAGGACTACTGGAGTTTCTTCGTAAACAAAGTTTCTTTGGTTAGTTTGATTTGTTGGCTTCGTGGAACGTAAAAGGCCTTTAAGTTGGAGAGCTTCCAGGATATGTTTAAAGGTTTCAAGATCTTTCGATGGGGATTCAATCCCTTGCTTAAGGGTTTCATCTCTCAAATCCCTTGCGTTGTGTTTGTTCAGTTTCAATCGGTTTAAACTGGCTTGGAAGGGAGAAAAACCAAACCAAATCAAACCGAAATTAATCAGTTTGAACGATTTTCAGTTCGGTTCGGTTCGAAAACTAAAAAAATAAATTGGTTTGGTTGTTTATTTTGGTCCAAAACCGGACCGAACCGAAAATACTCAGCCCTAGTTGAGATGTATATTCCAACCATTCAAGAAAACGAAACTTAGTATAATTATGTTGTGTTACCCATAATATTAAAACCTGATCCGGCTTAATAGATTGACCGAAACTCGGTTAATTCAAAATTTTAACTGAATTATATATAAATAAAATTAAAATTATATTTAACCTAGTTAACTCTAGATGACCCACCGTGTAAACGTAGAATCCAAATCATATATATATATATATATTCGTCACTATTGTTTTAAAAGTTCATCATCTTCTATTTCAGGTAATTTATTCTTTCATTTTAGTTAATCATTTTCATTTCTTGACAACTTTTATAAAATTTGATGCATCAAGGAATTATTTATTCAAGTTTCTTTAATAGCCTAATTAATAAAAATACTATTTATATTCTTTTTTATATATATTTGATTATGAGTTTTAAAAATAGGTTATTTCTTGTTTTCTGTACATTTTGGATTTGGGTTTTGATCATCAGTTATTATCAATGAAGTGATAATATGTTATTCTGTGAAAATGGCAATCTTTTCTGCCCTTTATAAAATTGGCCATGTAATTGATAGCCATTCTAACTCGATTATACTGAACTAATAAGTTAAGATTACTGTAGAATAACTCCAAAGTATATTGGTATTTCCTTTTTGAAAAACAATAAAAATGCAAATAATCTTGCAACCAGATAAAGACTTCGATTTAAATTTGTAAGGAAAGTCTGATCACATTGAAAGTGAAACACTACATTTAATCAAGGTTTTCAGCTCTCAACCATGGAGGATGGATCTCATTAGATTTTGAATGCTCTGGATTTGGATGTTTCTGAACATGTTTTCTTCCCTACGAATGATTTTAGTGAAAAAAAAAAAAGATTCTATGCCGTCCATCCAAGAGAACAAAGATGTGACTTGAAATTTGTAAAAGCAAATGAACACCTATGCCCCATATCTCAGCCACTGAGGAAACATCCCTGCTCCACTCACAGTTTGTCCACTTTCTGACTCCATGGTTGACGAGCCACTCATGGGGTGGGAAAACACCTTAAACGTTTTTTTTTTCTTTTTTCTTAGCTGAAGCTCCGACATGAAAATCAAGAGATTGTTTACGCTGAATATGGGGGATGAAATCATAAAATTCAGGAGACATTTTAAATTAGTATCCAATTATGTTGTAGATTCCCATCGAGTAGTCAACGAAATCTCCCCTTCCATATTGGTTAATGGGCAAAGAAGATGCCTATGCAATAAAAATGACAGCATTTTTTTAGGGAACTTGACATTTTTCAGAAAAGAATTTGGACAGTTTTTTTTTTAGTGAGTTTTTGTTTCATTTTGATAGAAAGGTGATTTTCATACATAAAGAACAATCACAGAGTGAAAAGGACTACCACCTTGCACTGTCAACTAAATCTGAAACCTAAAGAATTAAAGACCTTGGCCCCATATAGCTCAGACCAGCAAAAGCCCCAACCAACCCCACAAGCAATACAGATAACGAAGTAGACAAAACAAAACAGTTTGCTTTGCCATGTGTGGTAGGATAACAAGCATTGATTTGGCCGGAGTTGCCTCCTGCTAACAGATGCTTATAAATTCTTGGGCATGTTTGGTTTTCTTGTCTTCTGCTGTGCTTTGACATCAACATCCCCTCCCCTGATAGGTCTTGACCTTTCCTTTGTAAACAACAAATACATAAATATAGTAGTTGGTTCATAGGTTTCTTAAAAGGGAGTTCATAATGCCAATCTGTATGTTTTTTCAACATTATGTATAGCGTTCCTATAATCTTTTGATTAAAAATAAAATTTTACATGGGAAAAGAGTGATAATATACTGCTTTGCTTTTCCTTGAACAGGGGATATCGAAAGCAAAACGATTTTCTTTTAAAAAGTCACGTTCTCAAACCTTAACTAGACAATTTTTTCAGACAAAATAGCTAAAAGATTTGCTTTAAAAGCATGACAACTCTGCGTCTCATCATGATCTTCAATCTTTCTGACCTGAGCCATCATCTTTCATTAGTGGAAATGCATGGGCTGGGCCCTTTTGAATGATTGTCTCAATTAATTTGAGGTCTGTCCCAAAAAAAAATACATGCATGATGCAACTTATTTCTATTGCAGATGGAAACTGCAAAAGCGTAAAGAAACAGAGAGAGATGTGTCAAGAGTGCAGTTGGCATTGTTATCTAGTGACGATCTGTATTGCAAAACACTTTTCCGAGCAATGCTATATGAATAACCGGATTTTACAAAGAAAATAAGAATCAACCATCTTGATGAGGGAATACTTTTTCATTGCCAGAACAATCCATCAATGTATTAAGACAACACTTGCCATTTGTCCATCCATATATAACAACTTTTAAGCTTAGTTTCTGTATAAATCATATTTTGGTTTAATCATTTGTAGAATGGTTACATTGTTAAAAGTTTGAATTGGAATATAGAATGCTAAACAGCATCTGCTATACAATTTAACAGTAGCAAGGAACAGGAGCAATGCTATAGAAACCTCTGCTGTACAAATTAACCATGCTAGTAGATCTTGGTTATATCTTTCCAAGTCCATGGTCTAGTTCATGCAGACCCACTTGTCCATACTGGTTGCATCTTTCGGTTAGCTTACTCAACTAGATATCAGACATGCAGCTCCAGCCCAGGATGGCAGAAGAACAAATGAATGCAGTCGAGATCATAAAAGAGAATTGCAGTTTCATATCACTACAATGAATGTATGCAACTCACATGATTTGAGATACGTCAAGCATGCCTTTGTCATTTTGAGATTCCAACACCTTTTTCATGGCATTGTGACATCTGAAAAGTATTGATTTGGTCAAGAACATATACTTCAATCTTTCCAGGCACAAATATTTTAAAAACAAAGATACAGTGGGCATACCTCCAAGGTAGATGATCGAAGAACATACTTGGTGACACAACAATATCTTTAAAGACATCTCTGTTTGCTAAATAAGCTTTATAGTTCCGTACACGCTCTTGAAATCTCCAGCCCTTCCATAATGGCATACTGATGTGCCTTTGTTGGGGTACCATATGAATCACAAGGCCTGGTAGAAACATCTCTGCACGATCCCCTGCTGATCCATTTTCAGAACTGGGGACAGTTTCCAAAAATTGTGATACTGGATCGTCCAATGAATTTATGACAGAAGTGTTATCATAAAATGGATTTTCAATATTGCCATCATCTGTATCACCGCCACTATTGGTCCTGTCTGATTCTTTCCAGAGAGAATAACTTTGATCCACCTTGTTGCTTCCTGCAGCAAGAAAATCTTTTAGTAGAACAAACTCTTGAATGCTTACATAAAAAAGTGTGCACATCCTTCATTATAGTGAGCTGGATAATCAATACTAACCCACATAGACTTTGTGATCCAGTTCATCTACTGTGGAGGCTGCAGAATGTAGCTCTGATGGATCAGCTGCCTCAATCTCCCCCCTTTGATTCTTGCTCACACAGAGAAATTGACGAGCTAGCCTAAAAATCAAGGCTGTATCAGTCTTGGAATCCTGAGCGAGTGCCACAATCGCAGCAGCACGAAGCCGTAGGACCGATCCAACTGAAAGCCGTGCAGAAAATTCATTGTTGTGTACAACGCTGCAGAAAGCTCAAAACTTACAACAGAAACATTTGATGAAAGACAAATGGTGAAAACTTGCTTTGGAGCTTCTGATGGCATGGAGAGCAATCAATTACCTTGTAACAAACTCTGAACATGCCTCTGCTATGACCAAATCCACACATGGAAGGGGTCCATATGCATAGACATGTAAAGCTGGGTACTGGCGATATAGCTGGTACACAGAAAAAAGATAAAGTGAACAAATAAATTAGTATTTCATAAAAATAAATAAATAAACAATTTTTCAATGTGATAAAAAAACAACTTGGTATTGGGAGAGAGTGTGGAAGAACAACCATGTGTCCTTACACGTTTTAGTCCCTAACCCAATGGAATAAGAGGTTCCAATTCAACAAAAAAGGTGGGTGCTAATATTGTTTTAGATCCGTGGTAGAGATGGTTTAGCTAAAAACCAGTTAATAGCAAATAGTGATCATTGCACACCAAATAAGGAAAAATACCACATTTTAGCAGAGGATCACGCACATATTTTAACATATAGAAGATAATCAAATTGCTTTTAACACCCACATCTTAAAGTATAGAAGATAATAAAATTGCTTCATGTAAGAAAACATACCCTCAGTCCTAGCAAAGCAGCAATGGCACCTCCTAGGGAATGGCCAACTATGCGGAGACTATATCCATCACACTCACATCCAGCTCCCAGCAATGAGGAAAGGAAGCCAGAGCTGCTTTCTGATTCTGTATCTCCATACAAGTTGCAAATAGATTAAAACAGGCATATATTGCCTTGATAAAGAAGTGCAGCACGTAACTTCAATTGGCAATTTGTAATACTCTGTTTTAGGTGAATGAAAAATATACTAAGCGCAGAAAAGAATTACAAAAGCTAAATAGAGAATAAGAGATCCTCCAAAAATGAAAAGAAAAGAGTCATCATCATAATAAAGCAGCCCACTCCTGCTGAATATCAGTTATGGAAACCCCATAAAAGCACGAGAAGCAGGAAAGCTCAAGATAGAAAGGAAACCTATCCATAACAATTGTCTCGAAATGCACCAGTCCTTAAACATTCCACATTATGACTGCATATATGACACAACCATTCTTTCAATTTTTTATCCTTACCGAGATGAACAAACAAACATGAACAGAAATTCACAAATCTTTCATAATTGTATATACAATTTTATGACAAAGGCAGTTTGTACCCATTTAAGGTAACTGGGGATAACAAAGGTCCACAACCAGAAAAACAGCCCACTTTCTGCACCAAATAAATAAATTAGAACAAAAATAAATCACTATATATGTATGGACAGGTAAGATCATTTGACCTCACCAAATTTTGGAGAAAAAAAAGCATTTTGATGTTAATTGAGTAAAAGATAGAGAAAGAGAGAAGATGAGAGGTGAGGAGAGGAAAGATAAGAGAGAGGAAGTCAACCAGTAGAGATACCAAGAAAATTTAGTTTCAATAATTTCAAAAGCTATCTGAAAACATAACAATAGGTGAAGCTTAATGCTTACCAATGATTATTATTTTTCCACTATAAGCTTTACAACGTGTAAATGAACGGACAGAAACTTCATGAAGCTTTATGTTACAAATTCTCTAGTGAGAATGTGAGATTAAATTTTGGTCATTCCACTGCTATTTTATTGATAATCAAGGCACGTATGAGTAATAAAAAGGAAAAAATAAAATGAACCAAAGCCACACAGGTTTGCATATCATAGAAATTAATTGACATTCCTAACATAACTCTATGAAATATTGAGTGTTTATGACACATCAACCCTATGAAAATTCAAGTTTAGGAAATTTTCCATTACTTGAACTGTGACCAACTAGGTACTTCTACAAAACTGAAGGGCCTGGTTTAGACAACAGAGAACAATAGATGCATGAGTGTGTGATGGGATTTGTTTTTAAGACAATTTGGTCAAAAGGACTGGTTTAAAATTTATGAAAAGAAAAGCGGGGTAGTGAAGCAAAAAGAAATCATGATTACCATTATTTGCAAGATTTCCTTCAAGTTGTATATAAAGATCACGTGCAGCCTCAACTATGCCTGAGTGCCCATAGTGTGGAAAAGATGATTCCACACTTCGCTTCACATCAGGGCAAATATGGCTGCTACTGTAAAGAAGCAGAAAAGAAAGTTTCAGACCAGAAACAATTTGTTCAGTTGGGCCCAAAAGCCATAATAAAAATGAAGGCATCAATTCAACTAACAATTTTCAACCAAACAATTAAGAGAGTACTATTAGCAGGACAAAGATTCTTCTTGCGTTAGACAAAGAGCTTGTGGAGATTTACCCTATGAAGCAAAGATACTGATAGGTAAGGTACCACAATGATGCAAAAACTTTAAGTTCCAGCCGTGCACTCACAATAAATAGAAGCTTAGAATTCAGAATCAGATTACTGTTTATAATTTTCCCATACTCTTTATGACAAGAGCTCAAATGAGAAGCAATCACGTTTCTTATAATGTATCAAATAACTGACAAGGAATACAGCATATAGAATTGATAATCCAGTAGAACAATTTATTTTGATAATTAGTCACATGTTACTACAGTTCTCTGGAAAAGAAATGTAGAAGCACGCAATAGAATGAGTGTTTCACTTATCAATTGGGTTTTTATAGCATTTTATAGACATAGAGAAATCTGGAAAGACTGCCCCACCCTATCCTCCCCTACACCCTCCAAAGAAAGTTTTGGGTGAGAAGACAGAAAAGCATCCAGAAGGGGATGGGATGATTTCTTGACTCAATTGTATCAAGCAACTTCTAATCAAATGCAATTGGGAAGTCAGAGAAAAGTCAAACAAACAAAATCCCAACCCCTGTTACTTACCACAATAATGTGGTAGTAATCAATATTGGTAAGTTGTCCTCAGTGTTGTCATTAGTTTGAAAAAATAATCATAATGCAGTCTCTGTTCTGTTTCTTTCATGAATAATAATGGTTTTGAACTCCAGAATAAATTTTACTGAATCTTCAATGCAATAAATTTACAAATTATTTTAGCAGAAATGGCATAAATAACTAAAAGCTAGTTTTTGCACAATACAATTGATTAACCAGTGTGGCATTAGTATGCTGAAATTCATGCTTTATAGACAATTCTCACATAGAGGCATAAATTCATGTGTGTGTGTGTGGATAGAGAGAGAGAGAGAGGGAACATGCTTTATCAACCCATCCAAGTCTTCTCTAGAAAGGAGGCATTCTCTTCCCAAACCATCTGTTATGAGGTCTTCAGGGGTCTCAGTTCCTCGTACAGAGATCACTACAGATCTTAGATGGCGTAGAACCACAATGAAATATGCAGCTTCACATTTTTCCTGAATAAATATGAAAACGTTAAATTAACTGCAGGAAATCGATATTTAGCATTCCTTACAGTGCAAAATTGTGGAGATTGTCATCTATTCATATATCAACAATGAGACTTTTGTAAATCATTAGGAAGAAGCAATCTCTCTTGCCTCTTTTAGTAATTTCATGCTGAAGTCCTTGCATTATTTGTATGCAGGATAGCAATCCTTCAGTGAAGAGGGTTTTCTAAAATTTATTGATTATTTTACACCTACAGTAATTCATTAACATTTTTTATATAATAAATACTGACCGCACAAAAGCCTTAACATTAGATGGAACCTTGGCTTTCAAATAAAAATAATAAAAGAAATATAGTAAAATGAAAAATGGCCATGCCCTTCATCCTTGTGTCTTCAAAGAGTAAAAAAACTAACAAAAGAAGATACTTCGTTTCTACCTCATATAAAATCCCAAGAACATTACCACTTTGCAAAATGCAAAAACTTGAAATTGGAGCATTATAAAGTCGAGAAAGATGGGAGAAGGTGATGTACTTCTTTCTCTTAGCACTATTCTCCTCTATTTCTCTCCTGTTAGAGTAAAAACCCTAATCCTAATCCCTAATTCTCCAAACCTAACTCACCATAAATACTTAGTGAGTCTCCAGCGGTCTTACACCAATTGGTATTAGACCTAAAGCGATCCCCCTCTTTTTATTTCTTTCCCCTATAAAGCATTCATAATTTGCTTTTTTCAAAACTAAGTTTTTCATATAACAATATGTATTCTCGAGTCAATGAATGCTATGGGTGGAAATCTTAAGAAATCTTATGACCAACTATCTAGGCGATAATCATGCTAAGATATCTTGTGACAAACTAATCATTCAATCAAATGCTATTTTATTAGTCTAGTGAATCAAGTATTGTATCCTATCACAATGGATATGCTCCGTCAACTTTTTGTCTTTATGGTTTGTTGGAAAATATAGTCATGTTTGAACAGTTTTTCTTTATTCTATCAACATGAATAGAGTGCCTTTTCAGCTATGCTTTGCTTTAAAGGGAGAATATCTACAACAGATGTTCTGAATAGAACATTTTTTTTTATAACAACGAAGAATATGAAACTTTAGTCAAGAAAGAGAAGCCCCTTCAAACAACAATCGCAAATCAACTGCTGAAGCAATTGCAATTATTGACAAGACTTTAGGGAAACTAGGTTCCTACCAAGAGGGATCAAAGTAATCAGTATGTCATGAAGAATGTGAAGTGAGGAAAGTTGCACCTACATCAAATCCAAAAAAGCCACAACTAGACTAACATGTACAAGCACCACGAGGTGAAGTTAATAAAGTTGATGGAGACACTATTCAATACAATGGAAGTAGAAAAGCTAAAAGATAAGTAAATTATTGATAGTGAGAGCACAATATAATTTTTGGCTCTTGTTGATTTTATAATACCCAAGAACCATCGAATTTCAATTCGTTTCAAGGTCTTGTAATTATTTAGTAAAGGTGAGATCAATTCAAGAAATCTCCAAGGTTTTACATTTTGCATGTTTCAAGTGTGAGAAGCTTTATATCACAACACTTCAAAACTCAAGATCGAGTTTTCTCTAACCACTAGTAGAATGATGTAGCCACCAAAAAGAAAGAAGTTTTTGAATTACCTCATTTTGATTTTCAATTCTCTATATTCTAGTTTATCTTGTAAACTTAGTGCATTTAGGAACTTGTCTTGCTTAGGAATCTTATAACTATTTAGTGTTGTGCTATTAGAGCTTTTGGTACCTATAAAAGGAGCACTTATTCTATGTGGTAGGAAGGATTTTGATAATGGAAGTATGAATTTTGGTCTAGTTTAAGGTTGTGGCCTTAACTGTTCGCTCTCTTCCCTTTTCTTTAAGCAATATTTTCCTCTTACTTTCTTCTATTTCTTTCTTGCTACAGTAACCTCGATTTCTATTCACTCCTACAGTAAAATTCCTAATTTCCTAAATCACTAATTCTCAAAACCTAGCTCACCATATTCTTTATGGGGCACTCATCCAAAGTTGCCCTACATCAGGTACTTAAATAGATCTTATGCTATTATACATAAACCATTTTGAACAATCTTCCACGTAAGCCATATTAAACTACTCCATATTTGTGGTTTAAATTGGTTAAGAGTTCAAAGATGGAAAACGTTGAACCAATGAAATACTTGATTTGGGTGCAACACTAAATACAGCACTGTTTACATTGAATTTGGAGCCCAAAATGACTTTAAGGTAGCATTTGGTTCACAAAATCTGACTTTTTCCTCTGGAATCCCTCCCAGGAATGTGACACAAGACAGATCCTTGGGATATGAAGTTTCTGCATTTGGTTGGGAATTTGAGAACTTCAACGAAAAGATTGTTTTTTGCATTTGTTTTTTCATTGGAAACCCTAAAGATAATTAGCATAAATTACAATCATACCCTTGTTATCATTATGGTTTATTGAATTATTAAGTGCAATGGTGAAGCTAAAAGTGTTTTTAAAGGGGGCAAAGTATACATGAACATGCAATTAACTTTTTCATGAAATTCAACTAATCATATGAGAATATAAAAACTCAAATTAGTTAATCGATATATGTGAAATGGTATGTCAATTATAAAGAAAAATAAATTAGAAATAAAAAAGAAATTGAGTGTGAAGAACAACATATATTTATGACCATATTAAGCATTTCAAAATGAATAAGCAACAGTTCAAACCGTACTAGATTCCATTATTATGGCAACAGAAGCAGTAGATAATTATAAATAAATTTTTAAAAGATGTTAAAAAAACCTAGAGATTTAGTATTAGTTTTTACCAAAAGTTATCCTTATTTTTCTTTTAAAATCATACTCACTACATTCATATTGAGGTGTGGGAAATAAAAAAAACTAAGTATATTATTATTCTAACACTGAACAATAAGGATATATATCTGTCACAATATTAAAATTCATTTCCCAAGCACTTGCCCCCCAAAAAAGGGGGGGTGTAAGAGGGTTTGGAATATGAAATTTTTTAGAAAGTTGGATTCCAAGGACAAGCCGAACACATTAATGCTTGGAATCTCACTTTCCTGTCTAATTTTGAGAAATAACAGCCACCTAACATAACAAACCATGTCCAAACAAATTTTCTATCAAAGTTAGGATAAGAATATGAATTTCACCTGACAAACACGACCACGTCGAAGAGCTTCTGGGGGTAAATTAGTATATTTTAAAAAGGCTGCTGCATGACCCCGCCACCAGTTATCTCCAGAGAGAGAGGGCCGCCTGAGAGAAGAAAAGGCATTCATGTATGACCAATCTGAGAATGGAATGATCTCTTGCCCTTGCACATAAGATGGCATACAGTGTAATTTGCATAAAGGCAAATGACTGACTATTTGCAGGTTTGTATGTATGTATGTATTACTTGCCCTCCACCTAAAAGTTTCGTCCTGTTCTTCTTGAATGTGACTTCTTTCGAATAAATTCTTACATTCAAGTCCACATTAACAGTTTACATTTGCAAAGCTATTCATGTGATTTCTCTTATTGGTCCCAATCTAAATTGGTGGGCAATATCAACATTCAACTTCATTTATGTATAATAAGGAAATGTAAGGACATTGAGATAAATAACAATCAACTGGAAAACCAGAATTCATAACATGCAAGGCTAAAATTCCAAGGATTGTCGAGGGTATGAGTTGCTTTTCCTACAGGAGGTTCAGTCCACAATCTCTCACGTACGATTAGGAACATGGAAAGGAGTAATATCCCTTTCATTCAAGTCTGGGTTTCTTTAAGGGAAACAAAGAGGAGGACTATTCTGTTCTTTCAAGCCTAGGTTCCTTTAAGGGAAACAACAAGAAAAAATCCTTGGGTGTGAAAAGTCAGGTAACCTCTCTCACCCAAACAAAATTCCTTGCATGAATATTAATGTTTTGATCCGAAAAACAAAATCCAACAAAAGAAAAGGAAAAAAGAAACAAGATCCAGCAATTTCAATATAATGTAGATGCATGTCATATTAATATACATGCATTAAGCGAGATACCCTTTGAATAAATGACCTGTTACGAGTCCATGGAGTCAAAATCCCTTGCCTGTAGAGCCATGCACAAGGAAAAAATACAGTATGTCTTCCAAAATCAAGCAATGGACCCTGTAAAACATAGCAGCTTTACAAAATATGCCAGAGTAGTCTTCACAAAATTGAAAACAAGGACAGAAAAAGAAAGCATGAATTAAAATTAATTAGAAAGTTGAATCACAGTACAGTGTATGCAGCTTCAGCAAATTCATGAAAAGCAAAGGCCTCCTGAATCGTTTCTCTAGGTGCTTCTACCAATCCATCGTGAGATTTAGGGGATTCGCTGTGCCTCTGCAACAAAGCTAGACCTGCAGAGATAGCGTACCACATTTAAGGTAGATTAACAAAAGGATAATAGAGAACAAAAAAAAACAATAGACAGAGACTTCAAAGTGTAGGCAACAATCTACACCAAAGAACTGAGCTGTCCTTTTCTTATAATGAATTGTGAATGAACAAGTTAACAGATAGCAGCAGCAGCAGCAGCAAATGGAGAATTTAAATAGCTTTAGGGCTCATTCGTGGCACATAAATATTAAAATGGCAACTTGACTCATGTGGGATTCACTCACTAATCAGGCCAAGCAGACACAAGTCCTAGAGAAACAGGCAAGCTCTACTTTCCCAAAAAAAAACAAATGGTTCACTGCCAGGCCCACAAACCAGCTTGGACTTCAGGGAAAACCCAAATCAACTAACCAAGAGTACAGAAAAACTTAATCCATCAAGGTCACCTGTCAGTATGAGTAATGCCAATCTTACAAATCAAACCATAAACACACGTGGAAAAAATTATTTAAGAAGTTAGCTCACGCATCAAATACAGAGGTTATTATAAACGCAGAAATGTCATGGGTTCCATAACATGACAATGACAAGGTGTATGTCTGGAAGCCTCATTGGACACCATGTTTGTTTGTAAAAAAATTTAGTGTGCAAAAAATTTTCCATTCAATATGTAAACCAATATCAAATCCCTTATAAAACTGATGTGGGAATACCCATTCAACACCCCCTCTCATGTGCAGGCCCCTTACACAAACAAATAGGATCTTGTTGTCATGATTGATTAGACTGCGACGAAGTCACAAGTCATTGATATAAGCATTTCTAATGCCCATAAAATAAGTAAATTCAAGTAGCTAGTGAAAAACAGAAAAGGTAGGACATGAAAGAATATTCAGAATTTGAAGAACATGCATATGGGAATGTGAGTGGTGTGTTCCTGCATGTTAAGAACATGCATCTTCAAATAAAAAAAACAATCTGGTTATAGAATCTCTGCAACAGTAACTCTGCAGTATCCCCATTTAGATGTCCAATGATTTGAGCTTTTAGAACAACTGGTCCCATTAATATTTTAAAGAGATAGCTATTTCTTTTCCTTTCTGTTGATTAGATGCTTTTTATAATTTTAATACAGTTTCTCTTCCAAAACTTAATTCAACTAAATGCAAAGTAAAAAGCCAGTGTGATGGGAGAAGGCTGCAGTCCAGTACCATTTCTAATAGCCCAATTAAAGAGTGGAATTTTCTAGTTTATTATGACTAACAAAGTCAAAGTTTGGCAATAAAATGAATTTTAGGAACAAACAAATGAATCAAAGCTTTAGATCTGATAGAGAACACCTTGAGCTTTAACACAAGTGGCAAGAAAAAAATTCAGCACTCCAAGAGGACCAACCACTTGGTACAACTTCCACTGACATTTAGACATGGACAAATTACCAATTTACTGACATCTTTCTTGTATCCATTCTTTATTTTCCTAAATCTTTTAAGTTAAGATTTTATTTCATATATATGACTCAATTTCTTTCAGAATATAGTACCCCAATGGGTGCTCCTAGAGTAAACTTGAAGGCATCACGGGAAAGTATAGATTTGAACAATACTACATACAAAACCAAGAGAAGAAGGACAAGATAAGAGAAGAAGTTTCTGCAAACCAAGTCAAAGTGCTACACGGTCATATACCATTCAAGTCCCATGGCGAAGCACTTTGACTTGTTCAAAGTATAGATTTGAACAATACTACATACAAAACCAACAAAAGAAAGACAAAATAAGAGAAGAAGCAAGTGCCAACCAAGTCAAGGTGCTAAACCATCATGTCCCACTGATGAACTAAAGATTGATTTGATTAGTCTTTAGGATTCCATCTTAATTAATGATCTCTAGCTCTCAAATTGCTGACCCTTTTAGAAGAGGAAGCATGCCTAACAGCAGTTCGTATTAAGACAGAGATTATAGAACACCAACAACTCAATATGCAACATGCAACTGCATGAGGTGAAAACAAACCAGCCAGAAGTTCTAAATGTCCAGTGCCTGATGCACGATAGGCAACAAGATCACCCAATAATCGTGCTACTGAGTAAACTTCATCTTCCTTGGACACCCGCCTAGAGGAATTAGAGAAAAAAGTTGAATATCAGATAGTTGATAAAAATTCAAATCTCAGAGGTTAATCCAGTGCAGATAAAGATACATGTATTTGACACGCCCCAGACAGCACAAAGCCTCACGAATTCCATGGTCAAACACCTCTTGATAGTGCGCCTTCCATACATCATCTTGGGTTTGATAAAAAGACCTCCATCTTAGGACCGCAGGTCCCACAAAAATATGGATTAGTGGAATAGTACAGACTGCGATAACAAATGAAATGAGTAGTTTTGTCTTCCACTTGTTACCATTTGAAGCTGTCCCTGCATGAGAAACATTTTTCAAAAAGAACTCAAGTTTTTGCAGGAGAACAGAAACAAAGAGTCATTAAACTTGTTTATGAGAAATGCACTCTAGTATCTACTAGGCTAAACCCTTGAATCTGCGAGAGAGCTCCAAACGCCAAATTTTGCTCATCGAAAAGGCTAATGAAAAACAAAGTCATAGGTGCAATTGTAGCCAAGAAGCCCTGACTAAATGGAAACAGAATCCCAATGAAATAGAAACTATCAACAATGATAAATTGAAATAAACATGAAATGATCTAAACAAGAAATTTTTAGCATAACAATACAACTCCAAAATTAGTAAAGCTAAATGGTTAATGATGGTGGGACTAAATATCTATATGCTCGACTAAACCAATGCCTCTTCACAACATCAAATCCTATAATGTGCCACCTGTGTCCATCAACAATTCCAACACAGGCTCAAAATGCTGCAATTATCAACTGTATAACTCCATTGCCAAGGTAGCAGTCAACACACTATAACTAGTTTATGCATTACTTATGCAAAAGTGCAGATAAAAGAACTACCTCCAAGTTTGGAGAGAATAGTGCACGGGGGTCTTCAAAATTTCTTGCTGCATTTAATGAATTATTCCCCAATTGTTAGCCATACTAACATGGCCTATAAACAATTGCCTTGTTTTTTTTTTTTATACTTTGACTTTAGGCCTTGTAGTTCAAGTTAAAAATTATCTAGATAGCTTCTCTCTTTATCAGCCAATCTCATTTTGGAAGGCCTTATCCATTAATCTCTGTTTCACTCTAGATTGCATTTCCCGTCTTGAGTATGAATAAAATCAAGAGTTTTGAACACCTCCTACAGCAGATACATGAACCAGAAAATGTAGATTTCAAATTGTAGATTTTGGAAATGATTGAGCCGATACTTAACAGGTGGAAGTACAGTGACAGTAATAATGAGATAAAGCAGAAACAAGCATTGCTACTGATGCAAATCGATTATTCACAAAAGATAATAAATACTATAAAAGATTAAAAACAAACTAAGTCAATTTACCTGGTTGACATTCACTTGATGTCCCATCATGAGAGATATATTTAGCCACATTAAACACAAGGTAAATTGCAGTTGAAATTTGCAGCAAAGTCATTACCAATGCAAAACGACTCCACCAAAGCCATGTTTTGTACCTCAGCTGTTCAGCGATAAAAAGAATTATTAAATTGAGGTAAAAAGCAAAGCAAACTAGCAAAATGTATTAACGTGTGTTTGTACGGTCAAAATAAAATGTTCAAGCACATTCCCTACTTTAATTGTGCATCATAACAGTGTTACCAATACTTGAACCTAGCTGAAGAAATATGCTTTGAACAATTTACAAAGAAACCAAAAATTGCTAATTCCCATTTTTCCAAAAGTCAATCCTTAAGACTTAAATCATTTCATTTTTCTGTTTATTAAAAGGAAAAGCTTGCTATCCTTTTCCTCCCTAAATCACACAAGGAAATTTAACAACAAATTCTCGTTTCATTGGAAAACCTGTTATTAAAAAAAAAAAAAAAAGGATGATCAAGACACCACAAATACTAAAAAGCCTATCACATGCGCTCCAAGTAACAAAACAGTTCCAGAAAACAAAATCGTTGTTCTCACCACTGTTAGAACACATGACATGCAATGATTTTAAAAAGGAAATTGCCACTGATCCAATCGTGGACAGCAACTCATGTAACCAGATTAGCTCAAGCAAACTAGTCTTCTCTGGTTTATTTTTCTTTAACCTCTTGCCTCTTTGCAAAGAGGAGAAACATATTTCACATTTTTTTCAGCCAGTATCAGCTTTGCACTGAAAATCCATGTTGTTCCATTCCAATTCTTATATTTTTCACCTAATCTGACCTAAAAGTTCTAACAAAAATAACCGTAAAGATTGAATGCACATTTCAAATACAAACCCAAAGAAGCATCTTTCCACCCATCCAGATGCTATCTACCTAAGGAACCAGAAGTAAAATATAAAGAGTAACTTAACATGCATCCTTGCCATCCAGCTCTTAAACATGCAATCCTCTATATACAAATTTAGTCAAAAAGATGAGAAAGACAAGCCATTTCTAAAACCATCCAAATTCACTAAACCAACCATCAAAATTCTGCAACCAACTGAACATAACACGTACTGAAACCCGGTCAAAACTAATGCAAAAGACTCGGCTGAAATAAGCTCGACAAACAAGAATTCTAATTACCAAAAAAATAGTTAAACCCTGTAAAAGAAATATTTTTTTTTCTTAAAAGGAGAGAGCTGGGCATATACCCGTCTTCGATGACGATTAATGGAGTCGATAGGAGAAGAATCAAGAGGAGAATCAAGAATGGAAAAGGCAGTAGCCTTTTGTGCAATCCCAGACTTAAACATGGCAAATATTTTGAAAGCAGCAGCCAAAGACACCATTGCAACAGGAATAGTTATTCTGCCAAGTTCACAACCAGGAAACACAAGAAACAAAAGAACCCCCCCAACAATCACCACAGCTAGATTTGAAAAACCCAACATTATCGTACTTATTCGCAAACTGTTCACCGTTGAGGAAACCCACATTGCCATTGCCTCTCAAGTTTCAGGCTTTATTCTTTGGAAAGAAAAAGGTGGGTTTCTCTGAATTGCTGTGAAGATCGTCAAATCAAACGGTACCAAACATGAGAAAAAGAGAATTTGGGTTTGCAATGACACATGTTTGTTCGCCGATAATGCAATAAAAGTTTTCTCTGATTTTTCTCTTTGAAAAGCTGACCTGTTTGTTCATTGTTGTCTGTTGAATTGATTAACCAAAAAGTAAAAATTGATTCGTCAACTAATTGTTAATTAATAAGCTAATAATAATTCTACGGAAAAAAAAAAGTTTTAAGAAAAAAAGAAGTTTCTCGGGTTTGGCGTTCTGGTATTGCCTTCGGTTTGGACAGAGACTAAATTAATTGGGTGTTGGTTTTAACTTTTAATGTCATCAACACCTGAATTTATCTTAATTTTAACAATGGAAGATCACTCATGCTCGCTTAGTTCGGGTTCATTTATGAATTTTAATTAAGAAAAAAAACAAATGATAAGAAACTATTAGTATATTGACATGTGTTTTGTTGTGAAATTTATTTGTTAAATGTAAAAAAAAATATTAAAAGTGTATAGTTTTTTTTATAATGTTATTAAAACTAATTAAATTTATCAATTTTAAAACTTTTTTTAACTTAGCTATTTATCTAATTTAAGTTTTTAATTAAAATATATGAAAAATAATTTGATTTAAATCGATTAATTTTATGGATTTAAATATAATTTTGATGATTTATAAAAAAATATAAGTTAGTTTTTTAAATAATAATTTTTAAAAAAATATTAAAATAATAATAGATTGAATCTTATTTTCTAGAAGTTAATTACACGAAGAATTACATAAGATATATAGCTAGTAATATTCACGAGTAGTGTTATTCCAATTCCACCACTTGTTATTCTCACTCTATTATTTGTTATAAAAGAATTTATTGAAAGTATGTGTTATAAGTAAATCTTAAAAGAAGGGACTTTAAAATAACCCTACACACACAAGATTACCATAATTATGAATTTATTTTTTAAAAATAAAAGCCAATATAAGATTCTTTTCTTACAAATAAAAGAGGAGCTCATAAATATTTTTTATATGAATAAGTTAATCGAAAAATCATGAATGAATGAAAAATAGTATTTTATTAATTAATATTAATGAAAGAATGAGTGCAATATTATTTTTAGTTTCATCCTTCAATATTAAATTAATTGAGAAAAAAACTTCACTGTTGAATCCGAGTCTAGAATTTCACGGTTTATGAGTTTTGAAGATTAATTTATGTTTAGAAGATTCGTCCAACATTGCTTCTTTATTTTTCTTTTTAAGCTCATTTTTTTTTTCATTTTCCTCTTTTTGCGTTTATTTAATTGGTGTTTGGCCTCCATTATTTTTTTTATTTTCTTTCTATAGGATTTTTTTACTAATTTTAAAAATAACTTGAGTTATCTCAGGTCTTTTTTATTAT
>Ga0325402_1001325_pt1 | contig 20009 bp, 6 predicted proteins | sample PopdelMetagenome_22_FD_207212 | JGI IMG/M metagenome (GOLD analysis project Ga0325402, IMG submission 207212) | Populus deltoides microbial communities from Bellville, Georgia, United States - Xylem-PdKOR-R3 | ecosystem: Host-associated > Plants > Phyllosphere > Stem > Wood/Secondary xylem...
TAATTGAATTGTCACACAATACACATAAAACTTTTATTTTCCTGCATTTTTCTAACTGCTCCAATAATATATTCTTCCATATATTTGTTCATTCCACAATTTTTCTTTCAACGTTATCGATTCACTAAATTTGCTTCACTGAATAATTTCATCCAATTTTGAGTTTTGAACTTGAAGATACAGAGTTTTGAAAAATAAGGTAGTGCCAGGCCCAGCCCTTCACCTCTTGCCCTACGTTATCCACAAGGCAGATCAATAAGCTTCTCTGCTTCCTCATTCCACCTCCTTAACAGCTTACTTAAATGGCCTACAAGCTTACTTCTGTTTACAAACCTTCATGTTCCGTCAGAGACCGGGCGGTGATGGAACTGTTAGTGGTTGTTTTGTCTAAAACATTGATCTAACTATTCTGGGGGCAACTTGTCTATGGCACAATCCAACCAAAAATGTAGATCCAAGAACAAAAGAGTCTGATGTTCTTAGTGGATTCATGGTGATAAAGAACTTCCCATGTATATAAGCAGTTTCAGTTCCACTAGTAAAAACACAAGTACTGGCGGAGTCCATAACAAGTTTTTTTCAACAAAAACACAAGTATCAAGTAAAGTAGCAATCTACAAGGCAAACATCTGAGTTTCTTCATTTTCCAGGAACGAAGTTAGTGGCATATGCCCAAGCATTGTTGGCCACTGGATCGGCAAGGTGATCCAAAAGATTCTCGATAGGTCCCTTTCCAGTGACAATGGCCTGAACGAAGAATCCAAACATTGAGAACATTGCAAGGCGGCCGTTCTTGAGCTCCTTCACCTTCAACTCTGCAAATGCATCAGGATCATCAGCGAGGCCAAGTGGGTCAAAGGCACCACCAGGATAGATGGGGTCAAGTCCTTCGCCAAGTGGTCCTCCTCCCACTCTGTACCCTTCAACGAATCCCATGAGCACAACCTGGGAAGCCCAGATTGCGAGGATGCTCTGAGCATGAATGAGATTGGGGTTGCCAAGGTAATCAAGGCCACCCTCTGAAAAGATTTGAGATCCAGCCTTGAACCAAACTGACTCGCCGAACTTGACACCATTCTTGGCAAGAATTTCAGGGAAGACACATCCGAGTGCACCAAGCATGGCCCATCTGCTATGGATCACCTCAAGCTCACGGTTTTTGGCAAATGTCTCAGGGTCTGCAGACAAACCAGCTGTGTCCCATCCATAATCACCAGGGAATTCACCGGTCAGGTATGATGGAGTTTGCTCAGAGAATGGACCCAAGTACTTTGGGCGGTCTGGGCCATACCTGTTTTATGATCACAATCATATGGTCAGCTTTTTATTGCAAATAAATGAACCTAAAATGCAGATTTTAGAACAAGATGTCAAAATGTGTTGGTGAACATCTTCCTAACTTCACTCTAGCAGTCCCCTTTCTCCAGACTAAGGATTTCTTGGGTGAAATTTCCCTCCAAATGATAGTGCCATAAAGATAAATTATCAGAGTTGAGAGATCATGCTTTTTGTAGTCACTTTTCCCAGCATTCATTTGCAATTACTTTCCACCATTCAAATAAATCTTTCTTGATGAACAATGCGCTAAAAGTAGAAGCTAGCAAGCTAGTGAATAAACAGCTACAATGCTCAATGCTGCTAGGTGCACTGCTAAGAAACTTGGAAGCAAGCAATGGATGAGAAATCTTTTTTTCTTTTTTCTTTTAATTTAGAAGACTAGAAATCAGAAACCAAAGACAACTTCAAGAAACTAAGAATGACTTAGGTATATTTTATTTTCTCTCTTTCGAAACTAAGAGAAAAATTCAAAGAGGTGCTGTGCTGTTATTGATTTGTAAAAACTAGTAAAACTGATATTACTTACTATAGCTAGAGACCAGAAACATTACCATATACTTTGTGGAGCACTTTTGACAGTCCTGCGCATGGTAATACGACCATCACCAGACGAACCAACCTTACGGACAAGCTCATTTGACTGCTTCAAAGCGGTCTGGCCAGCAAATGCAGATTGTTGGGTTGCAGAGGTTGCCATGGCCCTCTTCTTCTTCTTCTTCTTCTTCTTCTTGTTTACTTTTACTGTATCTAGGTTGCCCGAGTAGGATATACGATGATCAAGGCAGAAAGACGAAAGTTAGTTAAGAAATGAGAAGATGTTGTGGATTAGGAAATTTACACGTCGCTAGTGTCCTATTGGTTACAAGATTGGATGTGGATTTCCATGTTGATTGTTTTGAAGAAAATATAGGCTACTCTTTTGCCATGTGGAATTGAAGGATCTTGTTGATTGGATGCTTCTGAGAGTAAAATACAAGCCACATGACTAGTCTATATATATATATATATATATATATATATATATATATATATATATATTTGGGCGGCTAATGCTCCTCCATCAATGGAAAATCTTCGAAGGCAAAAGACTGACCAATTTAACAAGAGAAAAAAAAATCTACGTGAAATGGATGATAAAGATCTCAAAGCAACCAACCCATTCTATCTACCTTGGTGTAAGGGTTCATAGGCAAATGAAACGGGGGTGGATGAATTGGATTGTGACATTTTCCAGTTTTTACATACCACTGAGTTCTTTGGCCACGTCTGCAACCCTTTTTGTCAGCTTTATGATCTAGTGATGCTGCTCAAAGCACTACTTCCTAGGGTTAAATATCAAAGGTGACGAAGTCAAGACAGTAATGGTTTTCAAGAGGCTTATCAGGTAGGGGAAATGTGCAGCTGAATTGGATTGAACAAAGCAACGCCCGCAGACTACAGACAAAGATATTACTAATATTTTACAAGATTCTATACTCATTCTACAAGAATTCTTCAGCATGAACTGCAATTATGGCAGTTACTCCATTGAAGAAGGATCTTCTCCTACTTGTGTACTTTCCTATACTCTACCGAACATGATTACACATCAAAGGCCCGCAATGCAAGCTCTGGGTTTTGGACTTTTAAGGCAAAGCTCTGAGTTCTTCAGAACAGAAGATCCTCTGTGCAATGTATTGATTTACTTTATTGGCAGGAAGTACTATGAGAATTTCTTCCCGCATCAACGAAGGGTCAGTCTGCTGGAGCTCATACAAGAATTAAATGCATAAACAAATACATGATAGTTCATAATAGTAAGGAGTGTGTTTGAGAATGTGATGTTAGTTGATTTTTAAGTATTTTTTTATTTTAAAACTCATTAAAATAATATTTTATTATTATTATTTTTTAAAAATTATTTTTGACATCAATATATCAAAATGATCTCAAAACATTAAAAAAATATTAATTTAAAACAAAAAAATAAATAAATAAGAAATACATGATAGTTCATAATAATGCTGAGTGTGTTTGGGAGTATGGTATCGGTTGATTTTCAAGTGTTTTTCATTCTAAAACTCATCAAAATAATTTTTTTTAATTATTTTTTAAAAATTATTTTTGATATCAGGATATTAAAATGATCTCAAAACATTTAAAAAAAATATTAATTTAAAACAAAAAAATAATTTTTAAACTTTTTCAAAAACACTTCCAAAACATAATGCAAAATAAACCTATGACAAGCCCACGAGTTTACTTCATAATTAATGAGTTTTCTCTAAGATATAACAGAATAAAAAGTTCCTGATGACAGTGCTACATGCGTTTATTTACTTGCAGCTTTTGTGTTTGCGGTGCAAAAAATGCAATAGGGTGTTTGGTAACACATTAGACTGTGTTTTTTTTACTATGGAGCCCACTAAAAGATTGAGTTTGAAACGTAATTTTTGATAAGCAGTTTTTACATACTTGTGTAACTGAATTTCATAAAACTCTGTCTATTTTTGCGTTTTAAAAACACTTTTGAAAAAATTTAATTTTTTTTTACTTCAAATTAATATTTTTTTGTGTTTTTAGATCATTTTGATGTGCTGATATCAAAAATAATTTTTCAAAAATAAAAAAATTATTTTGATGCATTTCCGAATAAAAAATATTTTGAAAAGCAACCGTAACCACACAACTACCAAACATTTTATACAAGTTTTTTGCTGCACATAAACCTCAACCATAATTTTTACCAAACACGTATCTAAATCCAATTAACCATACCTAACCACACTTTTTTAAAACTTATTTTTTTCAAATTATAACCACAAAAGCTACCTCAAAAGCAAATCTATCTGCCCAAACTGCAACTTCACGGAAGCTTTTTTCATAATAGAAGCATCCCTTGTATTTTCAATTAGGGCCGAGCATTTTCGGTTCGGTCCGGTTTTGGACCAAAATAAACAACCAAACCAATTTTTTTTAAGTTTTTGAACCGAAAACCGGTTTAAACCGAAATGCAATGCCAAGATGCCATCCTCTAAGAATCAACAATGTTCTCGTTGTTACAACTTCTTGCAAAGGAAAAAATAATTGCAAAAAAAAAAACAGTATCAATTCTTAGCAATTGTTGCTTTGATTTTTCTGGACACTCTTCACCTTCTAGACCCGAAATAATCCCTCTCTGGCAATCGAGGTGGGATCTTTTTATGCCGTGACCCATGAAGGATAATCAAGTAAATCAATGGAAGAATCATCAACAATTCACCCTTGACATGGCAAGTTTGAGAGATGAGAGACAGAAAACATGGAAGATTGGAAGAGAAGAAGATAAATTTTACTCAAATATTGAAAGGAAATATTAAAGCTTTACCTATAATCAGTTACTTTTCCTTCACATTGAGAGATAAGAGACAAAGAGAGCATGGGAGCTGTAAATTAAAGGGACCCTTTAAATTGTGAAAGCATTCAAAGACTTAATGGGAGGGGAGAGGGCGGTTGTGTAAAAGGGAAAGAAATGATAAAGGTCTGCTAGGGTTGTTGGCTAATGAGAGGGAGGAGGTGACCCGCGCTTAGTTTATTATTTTTTTCATTTTTAAACCGAACCGGTTCGGTTCGGATTGGCCGGTTCAGGCACACCAAAACCGGAAATCGAACCGGACCAGACATTTTCCTAAATATTTTAACCGGTTCAATCGGTTTTTTTTTACCGGTTTGGTTTTTTCGGTTAATTGATTTTTGGTTTTCTCGGTCAAATCGATTTTTTTCTCACCCCTATTTTCAATAAAATCTATAATATAAACTATATCATTATTAACGCTGAGCTGTTATCAAAATTATTTTAAACTATGTGTGGATTAATTTAAAATGATGAATTATTCGATTTGATAGGTTTAAAATCAACTTGAAAAAATAATAATTTTATTTAAAATAAATATTTAAGATATGATTTTTTATATATAAATATTGAGATGGTAACATATTAGATTGATTCGGGTCAACGCGGATTAACTTGTCAATCTGCATGTCAGGTCATGAGACCATGATAACCTTATAAAAAGCAAATCAAAACAAATTATGAAGCTTAATTTCAAATAAATCTAATATTGAAGGATAAAATTAAAATATATATATCAATTAAAAAAAGATAAAAAATAATCAAAGTCTACCCGAGTGGTAGAGTTAACCTATCAAATTTGCAACTCGAATACTAAGACCGAAATAATCCAATAAAAACTTAATTGAAAAAAATTTTGAAGTTTAATTGTGAATCAACCTAGTATTGAAAGATAATATTAAAAAAAAATTGATTAAAAAAAATAAAAGATGACTCAAGTCAATTTAGTTTAATCCGTTAAACTCGTGACCCGAGTTATAAGATAAAAATAATCTTTTAGAAAGCAAATCGAAACAAATAAGAAATCCTATTTTTTTTTAGATTAATGTGGGTGTCCGGGCCAGTTTGCGCACATCTCGACTAATCCCACGAGCCTTGAAGTTAATGACCATGTAATCTTTCAGTGGCCCTGAGGTTTGTGGGATAACAAATCCTAATTTTTTATCAACCATATGTTGAAGGATGAAACTGGAAAAAAATTAAATAAAAAAAATATGAATCAACCGAGTTAACTTGTCAAACCCGTGAATGAAACTGGGATAACCTAATAAAAAATTATAATGTCTAATCTCTAATAAACTAAATATTAAAGGGTAAAATTAAAATTAAAAAAAAAATCAAGTTTATAGTATTTCATGAAAAGTGTTAAAATAAAATCCTCTCCACTTTAGTTTTTTTGTTAATTAATTATATTAGTTGTCATATGAAGATTAGTGGTCCACAAAGAAGTTCAGAAGAGAATGGCATAAAATTCCACATGTTATTTTGGTTCCATTTAAATTACAAACACTATGTTGCTTAGGTTTGATATTTTCAATTTTATGGCATTGATTATAAAGAATCTTTTATGAATGTTCTTCTAACAGGTTTTGGCAAGGTAGAATTAGAAATTTGATTTGTCAAGGTACTAATAATTACATGTCTTTTACAAAATTCAAACATCAGTGCTAATGACACTGGTACTTTATGTTGGAAGAAAATTAGTGTCGTAACAATGGAACAAGCAAAACTAAAAACCAAGAAGAAAATTTAAAAGTAAAGAATGTTTCATTAAGTGTTTTCTCTTCATTATACATTTTCTCTTTATTACACTTATGCTTTGTGATTCTGATTATAAGCCGTATAAGCTTAAAGTTCTAGACAATCAAGGAATTAAACTAATCAAAGGAAAAATTATTCTGAACAGGAAAAGTAATTATGTCAACCGATTGATTTAATTCAACTGGTCGACTAGTTCCCAACCGGTAAACCGCTTCCTCTGTTTAAAAAAAAAAACTAGAAATCATGTTTATTTTTCAACACCTTATATTTAGCAGTTACCACACTTGAGTGATCATAAAGCATCTTTTAGATAAAAATAACAAGGACCGTGATAGAGAGCATGTAAATATAAATAATCTCTAAGCCATAAGATTTTTTATGTAGCTAATGATTTAACCTGACTTGTAGACATAGACGGTTCTGAGCATTAAGGTGAGAATCTTACATTGCTAGATGGGGATTTAACCTAGACAAACTATGTAGATGATCTGACAGATGCTTTTCTGGATCAGCGAAACAAGTTTATGTCCAAAAAAGATTTTGAACGGCTAGACCTGGTTAGCTCCTTAAGGGGAGATCTGACTTTTTGATCGGGCTCAAATTCTTACAAGTGATTCTATGGGTAATTTTCCCTTGGGCACCTAATATGTTGTTGAATGGACCTTCGTATCTTACAGAATCGCGTTTTGAATCTCGATACTCCTGTTTAGGCATATTTTATTGTTTTTTCTATGTTTTTTCAGATTCTATATTTTAATTCAGATTTTCTATTTATTTTCTTTATGTTTTTGGATTTCAAGTTGTTTTCTAGTAGATGTAGGGTTTTTTTGGCCTCTTTAAAGGTCTTGTAAACCTTTTAAGGAGGGAGCCATCATTCACTTTATTTTCCAGAGAATAAAACTGTGAATTCAAGGTTTACATTTGCAACCCTCTTCACTTATTAAACCTGTTGTATTTTTTTCTTGTGATTTTTGTGTCGTCGTTGTTCAATTTAGCTTCTGCCTGTATCAGTTGGTATCATAGCCTAACGATCTTAGGTTTATAATGCTTATTGTGTGCTACAATTTTATAGATAATTGTTTGCTTGTTGTGTGCTGTGAATAAACCATGGTATAAAGAGGTCGTGGAGCGTGGCATGGCGAAAGAGGGGATGAGAAGTCCCCTTTCAAGAAAAGGAACGCCCATGAGCTTTTCATGAAGGACATACAGAGGCAGATCACAAAATTGACTTGTGGTTTAGAATAGAAAGAGCTACTAGAACATAATCATAACCAAGGTAGTGATTATAGGTCCATGGCCAATATTGTAAACTAGAGGCATGGTCAACAGAGAAAACCTCTTAATTAGGAAGAGTTCAGATATGGATTTGGAGATTTTAGATTTCATATTAAATTCCTTAAATTCATAACTTTACAAGCAGAAGAGTTCATAGATTGGAAGAATGAGGTGGAATGAATTTTTTAGTATAGAAAGGATCCCAAATATATGTGAGTAAAGCTTATTTCAATCATGTTAAAAAGTAGGTCTTCTGCCTGGTAAGAATAGTTGAAGAGGACATGATAGAGGCTAGGGAAACTAAAAATCAATCATTAAGAAAAGATGAAGAATAAGACATTGGAGCACTTCCTCTTTTTCGGCCAAACCTAAACCTTGTACTATACGCTCCACATGTTAAAACATAGATGTAAATCTATCAACAAATATACTGATGAATTTTATCAATTGATAGCCATGAAACACCTGGCATAAATGGAAGAGTAGCTAGTGGTAAGATATCTGAATGGGTTACGACAGCCCATTTAGGACATAATATCCCTATAGTCTTTATAGACTGATTCAAAGGCATATTAGAGGGCTAAATGGTGGAAAATAATATATTAGTACAATAGAAAATGATCCAACAGTAATTTGTAACCAACCTTCCCCTGAAACAAATATGCTCAGCAAAATCAACAGATAACCAGTCAAAACTCTGGTTTAACTTTTAGGATTGGTTGTTACAGTTATGGAGAATTGAGGCATCGATCTAGTAAGTGTAGCAAATGTAAGAGTCACCAAGATAGAATTTGTTGATAAAGAAGTCAGTGGATGGTGTGGCTGATCATGTGTATGATGATTATGATAATAGCAAAGAGATTTTGAATCAAGATGGTTGTATTACACTAGTTATTTGAAAGATTATGCTCTAACTAAAGGGAGATTTAGGATAGAATTGGTTGTTTTCTAACATCTTCCGAACAACTTGTATTATTAATAACAAGGTATGTAGTTTCATCATCAACAGTGATAATTGCAAGAATGTAGTGTCAACCTATGTATTGGAGAAGTTGCAGCTTAAAATAGAAAAACACCACACTCCAAACAAACTAAAATGGTTGAATGAAGACAATAAGGTAATTGTGGAAATGGTGTCTTATTTTGTTTTTCATAGGTAAGAAATATTTTCATATTGTTTGGTGTGATATGGTGGATATGAATGTGTGTCATATATTGTTGGGCAAACATTATGATAGGAATGTCATGTACGACGGGAGGTGTAATACGTACACTCTCAATATAAAAGAAAAATGTATAATATTGGCACCTATAAGGGAGGAAGAAATTGTTGAAGGCAAAAGCAAGAATAAGTTATTTTTACCTATATTTGTGGAGAAGGAGAAAACAAAATTGAAGATATGAGAGAAGGAGGAGGTGAAGAGTCTGAGAAGGGGCAATGAGGGTTTGGTGTGGAACAAGTCATCAAGAATTAATAGTGGTTCTACCAATGTTTTGGGAATTGATTTTTCACCTATTTTATCTAAGTTGATTGCATGACTAAGATCCAGAAAAGGTCGACTACATCAGTGATATTAGAGGTGAGCAAAAAAATCAAAAAACCGATTAAACCGAGAAAATCAGAAAAAAATAACTGAAGAAACCGAACCGTGAAAAAAAATCGATTAAACCGATTAGAATTTTGAAAAACCTGACCGGTTCGGTTTTGGTTTTATAAGCTTGAAACCGAAACAATCAAACCGAACCGAACCCAAACTGAAAACAAACCGAGCTAAACCGGGAAAAACCCGAGTTAAACCAAAAAAAACCGAGCCAAATTAAAAAAACCGAGCCAAAACAGTTTAAACCAGTTTTTGTTCCAAAATAATCGAAACCGGTCGATTTGAATCGGTTTTGGTTTGGTTACTTTTTTTGATAAAAACCGAACTCAACCAAAAATGATCACCCCTAAGTGATATGATATCCAGAACTTGAGGACGAGTTCTTTCCAACTTGATTAGAGTTATGTAGCTAATGATCTAGCCTCGCTTGTAGACACTAGCGGTTTTGAGCATTTCAATGGGAATCTGACATAAATAGATGGGGATCTAACCTAGACAAATAATATAGATGATTTGACATATGCTCTTATAGACAATTAGGATAGGTCTAGGTACAAGAAAATATCTAAAATGATCAGGCATGGTTAGCTCTTTAAAGCTACAATAAACGAAGATCTAAGTATTGGATCCGGCTTAAATTTTTATAAGTGATTTTATGGGCAATTTTTCCTAGGGTTGCCTCCACGTCATTGAAAAGACCATCAGATCTTTTAAAATCATTTTTTAAGTCCTAGTGCTCATGTTTGTGCCTATTTTATTATCTTTTCTATGTTTTTTTAATTCTATGTTTTAATTTGAACTTTTTATTTATTTCCTTTATATTTTTGGATTTCTAGTTGTTTTCTAGTAGAGGTAGGGTTTTCTAGTCTATTTAAAATTCTTATAAGCCTTTTAAGAAGGCAACCACCATATACTTTATTTTTTAAAGAATAAAAATGAGAATTCAGGGTTCATATCTGCAACCCTCTTTGCTCATTAAACCTGCTGTGTTTTTTTCATGTGATTTTTATGTTGTTGTTGTCCTACTTTGCTTTCATCTACATCAATTTCTGAGCATTACTAAATCATTAATGGCATAACATATGCTACACATAGTATTGTACCCATCATGTCTTTTTGCAATGGACGACAAATTTGAAGTTAGCTTTCTAAGGATTGTTTTCATCTAGCTCATCAATTCCTACATTCAAAACCTATGAGGAAATAGTTTAAAGATCCATAAATATTCAACTTCAGGATCATAAGAATTAAAATTATAGAAAATATAGATTAACCCGATGCCCATCTTCCATAAAATATATCATTTGTTTATAGAGGGAGTCAAGAAGGGAATCGTGTCTTCCAATACTTATCTAGCAGTCCCTTGTGTTATCCTTGCTCAACTTTAGCTATGATAGCACCAATACATGCCTCAAGTATAAATACAGTCAATACTTATAGATAAGCACATAAATCATTTTGCAGAAAGTTCAAGTCTAGATGTTCCATTAAACAGATAAAGCATTAAAAAAGTAATTCTCCATAGTCCCTTCCACACTATAAGTTGACAATGCAATGATGTTAAACCCTGAGATAGAGGTTATTATATATGGTGCTCATTTCTATAGAGCACAACATAACCAAATATAGACACAACTGTATTTGAGAGTTCACATGCTCTCTGGATCTGAACCTCAAGAGGTTGTTCTTCATTTATTATATATGTTAAGTAACTTTCTAAGCAATAAAATACTTCTTTAAGATAAAAAAAAACCTTACTGTAAAACATTTCAACATTGTCTTTATCCATGAGAAGAACCATATAGAGGCAGGCTCTTTCACCAACTAACTGAATTAGATCATATAGTGCACCTTAAGTTTAAGCTTTTGAATTGGAATGTGGAGAGCCGTTCATATTCGACTTGAGCTGGCCAATTGTGTTATGCAATTCTCTTAGTTGAATTATTCCAGCAGCTTTTCTCCATGTTCCATGATTATTAGCAAAGACTGTCCTACGAAGAAAAATATATGGTTACGTTTGACGTGTTACATGTCTATATTTTTTTTACTTCATAAAACTGGTTGAATTGATATTCCCCTAAAATGTCACCCTAAATTGAAACAAGCACCAAAAGCTTGATATGGTCGTATTGATAGTTATTTCTTAAAGAAAAGATTTCTTAAATACCCTTATGAATATACTATCTATGTAAATATAAAAGTGAATGGTGATACTTTTATTGTGTGCTTTTATGTGGATGATTGTGTCTTCACAAGTAATAACCCAAAGATGTTTGGAGGCTTCAAGGATAAAATGGTCAATGAGTTTGAGATGATAAATATTGGTCATGACCTACTACCTAGGGATTGAGATCAAACAAGTAGAACATAAAATCTTTGTGAATCAAGAGAAGCTTGCAAAAGAGATTTTCAAAAAGTTCAAGATAGAGAATTATGCAAAAGTAAGTACTCTAGTTGAGTGTGGAGTAAAGATGTCAAAGAATGATGAAGGAGAGAAGATAAACTCTACAATATTCTAGAGTCTAATTGGGAGTTTGAGATATTTAACATGCAATCGTCTAGATATTCTCTTTAGAGTAGGACTTGTGAGTAAGTTGATGAAGACACCAACTATAACACATATCAAAGCTTTGAAGTGAATTCTTTGATAAATCAAATGTACCATAGATTTTAGCTTATTCTATGGTTACTCTAACAGCTTTGATCTTATGAGTTATAGTGATAGTGATTAGGCTAGAAATATGGATGATAGAAAAATCACTACAAGTTTTGTCTTCTACATTGGAGACATAACATTCACATAGAGTTTGAAGAAGCAATTTATAGTCATATTATCAACTTGTAAAGCTAGATATGTAGCTGCTATAACATGTGTTTATCATTTTATATGGCTAAAAAGATTATTGAAGGAGTTGTGAATGCCACAAGAGAAGTAAGCAGTCATTGCTTTAGCAAAGAATCTTGTGTTTCATGATAGAAGTAAGCATATTAACACAAGATTTCATTACCTACAAGATTCCAGTATAAACAAGAAAGTTGAAGTGAAGTATGTGAAAACCCAATATCAAGTCGCAAATATTTTTACTAAGCCACTCAAACATGATGTTTTTGCTAAGATGAGAGATATGCTGGGAGTTATAAGAAATCAAGTTTAAGGGGGGATGTTGAAAATAAACTAGATTTCTAGTTTTTCTAAGAAATAGCGGAATCAGTCTACCGGTTAGGAATTAGACGATTGATTGAATTAAATGGATCAATCTATCGATTGAGAACCAATCCACCGGTTAAATTAGCAGAATTATTTTTCCTATTCAGAATGGGATTTCCTTTGAATAGTTTAATTCATTGATTGTCTAGGACTTTAAGCCTATAAATAGGCTTGTAATCAGAAGCATAAAGTATAAGTATAATAGAGAGAAAATATATATAAAAGAGAAAACATTTAAAGCAACATTCCTTTCTCTCAAATTTTCTTCTTGTTCTTTAGTTTTTCTTGTTGTATTGGTGTCCATAAACTCCCACCACTCTAGTTTCTTCTAACATTCTGCACAGTCAAATCCTTCTTAATGCCAAATTACTATCAATGCTAATAATTTTATGAGACCACATCTTTCAAACATTCAAATCAAAATGAAATCTAATACCAAAACACTATCTCATGATCAATCAATGAAAAAAACAATCGATTAGAATCCTTCATGGAACAAGACGAAAAGCACGAGATATGAGACCTTGGGTAGCCTTAGCCCCTAACAAATCGACTATTATCTCTGCCTTAGGAGGATAAATGATGCAGTGAAAGGTAGAAGGATAGCAATAACACAGGAAACACATGAATTTTAATAAGCAACAAACATTCAGATGTGAACCTTAAATTTATAATTTTATTCTTTGAAATTTAAGTATATGTTGCACCCTCAAAAGGATTAAAAAACCTTTAAATAAGCTAAGAAAACCTACATTTACTAGGAAACAAATTCTTTGAAATTTAAGTATATGTTGCACCTTCAAAAGGATTAAAAAAACCTTTAAATAGGCTAAGAAAACCTATATTTACTAGGAAACAACTTACAGTCCGAAAACATTAACTATAACAGAACCTAAAATAAAAATAATAAATCAAAAAAATCCTTGGAAAATAACAAAATTAACCCAAACAATATTTTTTGGGCTTAATTTTGGAATATTCAATGGTCCGATAAGTGATAAAGTGGTTTCCCATTTGAAGACTGCATGTAGAATTATCTAAATTTAAACCCGATCTAATTGTCAGATATCTCATTATCTCAATTTTAAGGTGTTAACCTTATTTGGTGTGACCAACACTCCTTTTAGGCCCAGATCTATTTCACTAGTCCACAAAAATATATGTTAGGTCATCCAGATAGTTTACTTAGGTCAGATAGCTAGTAGTTGTATATTCTCAACTGAATACTCAAAATCTTTAGTTTCTACAAGCTCTGTCGCATCAATAAATCTATCATGTCCTAATACACTTTACAATGTTGAATGTCAATGGGGATGTAATAAAAGTGGCACAACTCACCATTAAATTTTTTTAAAAAAAAATGAAAGCCATTGATGAAACATTGTTCTTCCAGACACAAAACATTGTAAACGAGAATAATATATATTTTTTTTCTTTTCAAACAAAAAAAAACCATTAAGCTAACTCATTGGAATAAAACGATCTTTATATAAGGACCCTTTCACGATTTTAAGATTGACCGTGAACAATATGTTACTTTCATCTAATTTCTGAATAGTAAAATGATTTAAATTCCCTTGAAAACAAAATATATAAGTATAGTGTAAATGAGCTTTTTTATATTTTTACATTTAAATGCACAATAAGATGACATACTCACCCTTGAAATAAAAATTATTTAACTTGCATGTAGGGGTTTTTTCATCTTTTTCTTTTTAAAAAGTATTGTGAAAAGAGATAATTACCCTTTGAAGGAAAATATATATGCCTTTAGGCAAAGGGCACTTTCATCATTATGCTATAAGGTTTTTTTATTATTATTAGGTAAGATTATTAATTTGAATAAATAAAAATAATTGGCATATACAGAAAAAGTGTCAGCCACTCCGCCATATTAAGGCGATGTGTGTGGCTACTTAAGAATGTCAAAAACATCCTACTACGACAGCGCATGTGATAAGCGAACCTCTAGTTAGGCATCAATGATATTTTCTCCTCGATTTATGCACACCCCCTCTATATTTTTAAGCCAACCCCTCAATTTTTTTTTTACTTTAAATGTGATTTATTTTCTTTTAATTACTATTTATTTTACTTGAATTAGTTTATAAAATTAAACTTCTGAATTAGTTGATTTTTTTATAACTATTTATTTTACTTGAATTAGTTTATAAAATTGGACTTCTAATTAGTTCGTCCAACCCTATCTCTGCCCCCCAGAATTGACAATGCAAATGCACTTCAGCTTTGCATCACGGAAGATTATGTAGGCACTGTAGCGAAGAGGACAAGCGCAAAATACAACTTGTTTGAACACACGGTGCCACTGTTACAGCTTCTGGTTCATTGTATCAGACAGCTTTTGGCAGGACATCCATGATACAAGAACAAGAAGCCCATTTCCCGTCTCCATCTTTCAAACATGTAATAATGGCACCTGGGGAGCTGGAACAAGCAAGGAGGGTGAATGACTTCAGTCCACATCTCTCATTGACAACAGTGACATCCTCTACTTGAATCTAAGCTCTATATTTACATGCATGGAACAGGTAAAAAAGCCTACGCTCTGTAATGTATTGTAGGCATCCGCCCTGGTCCGACCACACCATCCTTTTATCTGCAAGGACTCTCACCGCACTTGTATCAGAGCCAAAACTTGGAATCATCATACATGATTAGAGATAATCTAGAAAGTTACACCACGGAAAAAGGGAGCTCTTTCTTCCCATTAAAGGGTTTCCAAAATTACACATGAGCAAGCGAACAACAAAAACATAGGGCGAACTGCCAGTAACCTGAAAATCCAAAGGGAAAATAAAAGCTATAACATTTCTATAGATACTGTTGAGGAGTGAATTTCTTCACAACTGATCCATATTACAGTGGTTTCTTTGATGCGACACTCATCATTGTATTCAGCTCCAGAGATCAAACGGAAAATACAACTACAAATCAACAGAAATAAATATATAAAAGGGCTTTTATGTGAAAGGAAATTCTCCAGTGAAGAATTTGCCACATTCCAGACAAAAGTTGGGTACACTACTTTCTGTTCCCTAAACAAAAACAAAAGCTACAAATACATACATAGAACATCTTCCTTCATGGTTCCAGCTTCAAGGAAACAACTCGTGACTGTCTGTTGTGCTTTGCAACCTTGACAAAGATCGCGGAGAGGCAGGACGGAACCCACCATGGCCGGCGAACCTTTTGCTCTCCTTTTAGGCAAGCCACTGGAATTCATTTGGTGTCAGTAACATGCAGCTTAATCTAGTCACAGTTCAGAGGGTAATGGAAGAAAAGGACAAATTGTCTACCTGACTATATTCCAAAAGTCTATTGCTCAAGAAGACCCAACTTAGCTCAATTAAGTCTCAATCCCAATTAGTTACTAGTTAAGAGTCAATTGATATTCATCCAAGTTCAATTTAGTTAAAATGATTCGGTGAATGGAATGAATGGAAGCCATAATGTTTATTCTAAAAGTACATCCATTACATGGTTGAGCCAAGTATGTAGAAAACAAACTCAAGCTAACAGGGCACATATATGATTGTTTGGAGAAAACAGCACCATGATGTGTAATTTTCAAATGCAACAATAATCAAAGATGTGGACACATGAGATGAATAAGCATGCCATTTTTATTTCAAAAGTATATCCATTCCTCTGTTTAAGCTACGTCTGATAAGGAAAGAAATAATCAAATTCAAAGTATTAGGGTCTCATTATGATGTTTAATGAAGCACTACAAACAGCATGTGTTCTCAAATGCTTACTTTTCAGCTTATTAGAAAACATGAGAGGCATGAAGTGTGAACCGCTAGCCAATTTCCTAGAGATGCCCCATTGAAGTGAAAGAATCCCAACTTCAGTGAAACCTATCTTTTTGTTCAACATAGAAAAGGGGGCAAAATCCCTTTGGAACCTTTTATCTCAATCAACTTCCCTTCATTCAAGCACAAGAATAGTGAAGTTTTTTAAAACAAGGCTTCAAAAGTAGATATTGAACCATCAAAGCACCCATCACATTTAAACGGGTGAGATCCATTTTTCCACGAAGGTTGGTGTGGCAAATATGCAATGACAGGCAATGAAGTTTTGCTAAAGGTACAACTTTTCTGATCTTAGGTTGCTTAAAAGTGTAGCAGAAATTTAATTCATTCACTCTTTTAAGTTATATGCATAAAACAAGTTATAGGATGTTGAAGATGACCATGGCAGAAATCCGTGAAAGAAATCCCATATTTTAACCAAAATGCAACAGAAGGAGCATAAGAACAAGATCAGGTCTCTAATGAATTACCAAAGAGCAAGATATATAGAAGTTCTCAAGCAACGGGTTAACTTTTCAATGACATGGCAACTAGGATACAATTACACACGTCAGCACGTGCATGTGGAAAGTGTGTGTATGTCTGCACTCGGCACATGAGTGTTTGGAGACAGAGGGAGAACCTTTTATTCGTCTGAGCTCCTTACATAGTGTGATGAAGTCTCCCCACTTCATGTGGCACCGCCTTATAAACCGTAAAATCTGTTCAGTTGTGAACATGGACATGCCTTCCAGATATTCTCCGTTCACACCATTATCTTTAAAAATTTGGCGGTAGCTGCCAAGATTTATTTCTTCTAACCACAAACCAACATCCTAGAAAACATAACAAGAAGCACACAAGATGCATGTCATTCAAAGTGGCATGAAGAACAGATATAAGTCAAGAAACATGCACTTATGTAAAATAGTAGACTGCTTGTTAGCTGTAGATTGATGAAAACAGTTACAAAGAAAAAACAAAAAAAAATATTTAACCAAGCAGTTTCTTTCACAAAAATTCACATGTGAAAAAGGAAACAAATAATCACTGTCACTATACATTGTCCAAAGAATGGTTGGTTATCCAAAAAAAATGTTAGATCTATTTAGCGTGATGTGCTTCTAGATTGAGTTTGATCTACTTACAGCAGGTTTATTCAAAAGCCGGTGCTCATTTCCAAATCATTTCATGAACTTATTTACAATTGGCGATTAACTTGAGCTGACTTGTGAAGTTACTTATAGATGATCGGTAACTTGAGAAGCATGCATTTTCAGACGAATAAGATTACTTATACCTGTCTCCTCATGCTAAACCAAGTTTCCACTTTGGCTTGAAACTGATGACTAAAGAATACTGCTGTTGTGACTAAAAATCCCCAAATGCATGGAAAATATGTAGAACTAAGAATTCTTAATTTCCCATACACAACTTATTTACAAACTCCATTGTTTAATGCTCAACTTTCCATGCATGATGTATAATCTACTAAAGTGCCCAAATTGGAGTATTTCAACCTCTAAATTTCAGAATAAAATTGAAGCCACATTATTGCAAATAGGTATCCCATGGCCACTAAAAGAGAGTAAATGATTTATTTATACAGAGGCAACACAAAGATTCACACAATAACTAAAAAAAGAGATTAAGTAATTGAAGATTGAACAATGCAACCACAATTGCTCAACAAAAAGCTCTCTCCAAGAGATCGTTTTAACAAACTGAGAATTTAGAAAAACACAAAATTCAGAACTTCATACAAAAAACAAGATAACTGAGAAAAAAGTTGATTGCTAACACCCGCATCAGGAGTCCCGTGAGTAGGACTAAATGAATTGAGTTGGTATTACTATTCTACAAGGGATAGCATAGAAAATCATCTTCAATTCAATCCAGCAAACAAACCGATGTTGACTTGATCACTAAAAACTAAATTGGATTTAAATTCAATTAATTTGTCAAATTGGTTGGAAATGGGGAATTAAAAGAAACTCAGCTTACAATAGAAAACCACAACCACTTGATGTCAGAGTGAAGCAGAATTCTAGCATAGAATCCTTGTGAATTGCACTTGCACATAACAGACTGATATAAAGAAAGGTGCCTCAAATTCATTGCAAGTTCATAATTATAGATTTGACTGATGAGTCTTTCTTTCTTGATTCGTTTTCATAGCAAAAAGAAATTGAAACTTAGAAGGTGATACACCTGTTGTTCCAATTGACTAACTCCACCAGGAAAAAAGAAATCAAAAACCAATTTCAATTTTCACAAACCACAGCCTAACCGCATTAAAAAATACAGATGAAAAAAAAAAAAACCCTGCACAATCAATCATCACAATCACAGATTTCCATCACGATCAAAAACACTGAAATTAGAAGCTGTGAGTATAATAATAATAATATCTGAGCAGCGATCACAATTATGAGAGTAGTGACAGGATCTAACACAAGATCCAATAAAATCTAATGAATTAAAAAGGAAAAGAGTAGAGGAGAAATATACCTCAACAGTCCAAATGAAGAAATCGAGAGGCTCAGGAGGCCTTTCTTTGCTCATTTCCTCAACAACTTAGCAAACATTCACAACCGAACACACCCCAATTCCACTCCAAATCCCCAAAACCTCTGTTTTTGATTCCCTGGAAAAGAAAAGGAAATGAATTTTTTTTTTTGGAAACAGACAGCTGAGAGTAAGTGAGTGACGGATCGATAATCAGGACTTCAATTTTTCTTTTTCATTCCCTTTATTTTAAAAAACAAGGTTTATTTTGTTTTCCCTTCTTGTTTTCTATGGAAACAAACAGAAAGAGAGAGGGAGGGAGGGTCTGCGAGTGGAATTTTTTTCACGTTTGAGATCTAGGAAAAAATCACTTCCTTCTTTTTTCTTTTTTTTTTTTTTGAGGAGAGAGAAAGGGTTGCCGAATTTTATTTTGTAATTTAACAAACACTGCATATACAATAATCAATAATAATGGAACTGACTTTCCGGGCCCGGGTCCGGATCGGGTCGGTTTCGTCGCCTTCCCTTCCCTACCTGGTTAAGTGGTTCCATTTTTTTTCTTGGGTGCCATAAATGGAAGAGGCAGGTGGGCTCCATTAAACTCCTTTCCTAAATAAATGTAAAATTACCAAAGCCATGGCTTGAATTCCATGTTATATTTACACGTGTCTTTCTCCCTTTCTGTCTTTTTCCCTTTTTAATTGCCCACCCGAGAATATATACAACTCCATTAAATCTCTTCGTGTGTTCGTCTAGGCAGCTCCTCCTCCCCTCAGAGAAGAAGAAGCAGATACCATAATATACCAACATTATTTTTCGTAGAATATATAATAATGTTTTTCTTATTATTATTATTATTATTAAAAACTTGATCTCCAAGTAACGTTCCACAAATGGATAAAATTTGTCCTTCTCAGCAGTGGCGGAGGCAAGAGCCCCCTGTTAGGAAAATTTTCTCATCTCCTTTTTTATATAAAATAACTAAAATTTTAATTTTTTTTAAAACAATTCTTTTAATTCTAGCCCCTTTAATTTTTTTTCTCGCTCCGTCTCTGCTTCTCAAACAACTCATTGGATAAAAGAGGTAAATGTAATTTTTTAAAAAACAAATTTAAATATAAATATAGGAAAGT
>Ga0325402_1001327_pt1 | contig 20005 bp, 15 predicted proteins | sample PopdelMetagenome_22_FD_207212 | JGI IMG/M metagenome (GOLD analysis project Ga0325402, IMG submission 207212) | Populus deltoides microbial communities from Bellville, Georgia, United States - Xylem-PdKOR-R3 | ecosystem: Host-associated > Plants > Phyllosphere > Stem > Wood/Secondary xylem...
TTGACTTTTCCAACCGTTACTGTCTACACTTTGAACTGTTACTGTCTACACTTTGAACTGTTATTGTTTACACATTGAACTGTTACTGTCCAACTGGTACTATCTAGACATTGAAGTGTTACTGTCTGAACACTCATCAGATTTTTAACTATATCTAGACTTATAGAACTCTGTTTTAAGCAAGATTAGTCTCGTTGGAAAGCTAATACACGAGGCTACAAGTTCTTTGACGAAGGAGAACCCAATTCTGCCTTTGAGATAGTCAAAATTGCTCATCAACAAACACTACCCTACAGGGTTTGTCAAGACCCAATCTCGGTTGATGACCCATAGCCGGGGTTCTACAACTCCATATTGAGCAAGACCAATTTCTTAGTTAGCTAACATCCAAAACTACAATTACTCGAGAAACTTGATCTTAATTCTCTCATCCTTCTACTTTAATTCTCTCCAATATTAGGAGACGAATCTGTCCAGATTCATCAACCTTTTCATTTACACACAACATCCACTGTTTAACTCTTTCTCTATCATCTCAACTCCTGGTCATATCACATATCGTTTAAGACTGTAAAAAAAAGAATATATTTATAAGAGCCAATTTATCTTATTTATTTCAATCTTCCCTCTTAACGTCAAAATAAAACATTCTTGTCGATTTACAAACTTTCCGAACAATATTCTTCTAAACACAATCCTTGACACAATTCCTATAAACCATAAGTAACAAACGAATAATATTCCAAACAATCTATACTGTCAAGTTATAATGCATTATTATGAGTATAACATATCCAAATATTAACTTCATCAAATGGTGAAATGTCCAGAAATATGGGTTTAACCGAACTGACCTCAAACTTGCAGACCTACTGTGCGAGATATACAACTTCTATCCCAAATGTTTGTTTCAGATCTCCACCGTTCAGAATCTAGACAAAATCAGGAAGAACAACATATCCAAGTTATAGCCTAATCCAACGGTGCTCGAAGGAGAAATCAGACAGCAAAGAAGACTGTCCAGAAGTGTAGTTTCCCAAATATTTTCCTCCCTCAATATCTCTCAAACGGGGACTGATATAGAAAATCCCTACGATGACATTGTACACAACATGGATGAGAACAACATACCCGAATATCGTGCTGATCCAACGGTGGAAGGTGGAGTTATATCTGTCGGTTGATTTACCATCAATATATCTTCTCTCCAGCCTCTCTCTAAACTCTCTCTTACTCTTGCCAGTCACTCCAAGAGAGAAAATAGAATGATATTTATAGTACTAACATCTTGTTAATTACACATTTATCCCCACCCCTTTTTATCATTTATACATAAACTCCCAACCTTCTGTTATTTGAATATTGACCTCTTTTGATCTTACGTATTCATTTTGTCCTCACAAATGTTTTTCTTTTCAATGATTTAGCACTATATTCACTTTTCATTTCATTAATTTCACTATTTTTTATCTTGATTAGGTTTTTTTAATTTAATTTAACCCATTTTACTATTGGTTAAATTTCTCATCTTTTAAATACCCAGAAAAATTATAACCGAGGGTTTACACATACTGTAACAAAATGGTTGAGGTAGTCTATGATGAGAAACTATTGATTCACTTCTTTCAAGACAGTTTGAGTGACGTTGCCATTACTTGGTATATACGGTTGGACAATACCAAGATAAAAAAAATGAAAAGACTTAGTTGATGTCTTCATTAGGCAATATAAGTTCAATATGGATGTGGGCCTTAATAGGTCAAGCTTGCAAGATATGGAAAAGGACAACAAGGATTCCATAAGAGAATACACTTATAGGTGGTGTGAGACAGTCGCACAGGCTAATCCTCCTTTGTTGGAAAAAGGAGATGATCAATTTATTTGTCAACACTTTCAAAGCACCATACTTTGAATACCTCGTGGGAAGCTTTGTACAACATCTTTTCTGACTTGGTTGCTATAGCTGAGAGGATTGAACAAGCCACCCGTTTGGGAATGATTGTTGACTCAACTGAGGAGAAACGTTTGACTGCAGAAAAAATAGAAACTAAGGTTCACAATGTCAAAGGTAGTTACAAAAATAAGAGAAAGAACTACCAAAACAAAGACACCTGGAGATCAATCATCCTGCAGATGACGCTATAGTGTAATTAGACCAAAACATGTCTAGGCATGACCTCAACTGACTGTTGGAAATGTGCCCTTTTATATGTTACCTTGTTGCATAAGGTCTTTGTTGTTGAGCCTCTTTTCTAAAACTGTCAATGAAATAATGAGTTTCTTCTTTAAATGCGTCTCTTTTGTTGAGTTAGATCCAAACATCCTAAAAAAGGGTTCTCTCTAAAGAACTCATAAGTACACTTTTGAAGCCTCGCGTGATCTCATAGACGCAATTCATCTCTTTTACCAAAATCAGTTTCCCCATTGGAGTTTTGAATAATTGAAATTGCATTTTGATTTTAAAAATAAATTTGATGTTTATTTAAAATGATATATTTGATATTTTACTTGTAGAATGACACATGAATCAAACAACTCCTTCATTGAGGTGACTAAACTCTGAACCAAAGTGCACGAATAAAAAATGAACTTTCACCCTGTGCTTTAAATGAATGCATAATGGTATGTAGTGGACTTGTTGTTCATAGACTCATGAAATGCATTTCTTTGCGAAATTCCAAATCATCATACTAGACGAGGTCAAAAATTATTGATCTTCAATGCTTGTGCTTGAAATGAGGAAATGCCATCTTTGTTATTCCTTTCACATTCTAAAGAGTATAATCTTTGCTGTTCTTTTTTTAGCCTGAATAATGTTTCTTTAATGAGAAATCCTGACTAGGATCACACTCCATACTGGGGGCAAGTGAAAATTTCAATGAGAAAAGATAATAAGACCGTGAAAAAGCAGAAAAGGCAAAGGAGCCCAAGAAACTCAAATGCTAGGGGGCATGCCCAAATCACAAAAAGAGTGATAACCAAGACAATATAAGTATGCCCTAGCAAAGCAAATCAAATAAGAGCGGCAAAAGAAAAGATGATTAACACAGAGAGTCGAACTGCTGATAGTGATCCTCAGTCTTTGAAACCCTGAAACACTCTTTGAGCCTTATGAATCCTTTTCTTTCATAGCCAAAAACCACAACCTACATTACATGCCTGTAAAAGTCCATTCTAATCAAGCAAGTAAGCAACCAAGAGCAATAAACAATGCTCTTAAAATGCGAAGAGTTCTTTTTCATAGGAGTCATGACATCGAGAACAAACTACTCATTATTATTCAAGCTGATAAAATGAGTGTTCAAAAAGAGAATTTTTTCTGAAACAAAACCTCGAGCTTTTTCTCAAGCCCTTCACTTTAAAAACCCATAAAAATAGAAAATCACCCTATAACATACTTTCACCAAAGATAAAATCGCCAAACACAAGAGCAAATAATCTCTTTTCCAAGAAAAAACTAGAGAGTTGCAAGATTTCAAAAGCAAATTGTTTTATACTTACATCAAAACAATTTTTGTTTTTAAAATGCAAGATCAAGACTTCAAGATTCATTCTAGATAAATATTCCTCCACCAAACTGAAAATGAGAGAAATAAGAGAATGGTCATTTAAATCATCGTTTGTTTGAGTTGCTGACCGAGCACACTTAGGGTAATGGCCAGTACAGGGGGCAACATTGTGTTTAAAAGGAAAATCAATCCCTTCTAGAAAAAAGAGAGAAACATTTCCTACAACAAGACAATGGGGGGGCAACATTGTGTTTAAAAGGAAAATCAATCCCTTCTAGAAAAAAGAGAGAAACATTTCCTACAACAAGACAATGGGACATTTTGGTTTACAAAAGACAGCTTGATCCTTTCAATAAGTGACATCAAGTGTTTAATGAATTATCCTCTCAAATTATATGACAAGATAAAAAATCTCTAATAAGCAAGGGGGTCACAATGGGCACCATGAAGGCTGAGTTGTGTAAACAAATCTGGGAAGAGACTTACATGGGTCAACTCGAGTAGGCTAGAAGCTAAACGACGAAGATGACCCAAATTAGAGATTGCAAGTCCTCATCAATCAACCAAACAAGAAGATTAAGAAGAAATTGGGGTTTATATTTCAAATCAGGTAAAGATGCATGCATATCCTCTAAACTTTGAGACATTGGACAATGAGTTTTGCAAAATTCACAAAAGAAATCTTTGACAGGATCCATTAAATGGAAGGCCACCTTGAAATGGCCAAGATTGAAATTGCTTTTGAAAATTTTTCACCTATGAGAAATTTTAACCTAGGTAGGCTGCCCATGAGAATCAGGCCGCAGAAAAAAAATCTTTGTATTTTTCCACCACCTTTCATTTCTCATCCCTAAGGTAGTGCGTTTCCTAACCCTATGTCCTTTTCGAGTGCGCCTCTAAGCCCTCATCTCCTTTCGAGTTCGCCTTTGAGCCCTCGATCATCCAAGGTAGTGCATTTTCTAACCTTACCTCCTTTCAAGTGTGCCTTTAAGCCCTCACCTCCTTTCTAGTGCGCCTTTGAGCCCTCGAGCATTTAAGGTAGTGTGTTTCATAACCCTACCTCCTTTCGAGTGCGCCTCCGAGCCCTCACCTCCTTTCCAAGTGCGCCTTTGAGCTCTATCATGACGTCCCTTTAAGACATTTTTTTTTCACTTGGGCAGATCACCCATTACAATGAGACCTTTTCTTAGGTAGGTCACCTATTATAATAAGACCCTTTATTTTTCACTTGGGTAAGTCACCCATTACAATGAGACCCTTTCTTGGGTAGGTCACCCATTATAATGAGACTCTTCCTTTTTCCACTTGGGTAGGTCACCCATTACAATGAGACCCTTTCTTTGTATTTTTTTTACCGGGTAGGTCACCCATTATAATGAGACCATTTAAAAAAAAACAAAAAACAAAACAAAAACTCAATAAAAAGAAAAGAAAGAAAGAAAAAAAGGAAGGGTTTTCACAATTATTCTTTTTTACAAAACTTACTATACAAAGTCAAAAGAAAATAAATTTTCTAATGCCTTTGCACTGTAAGCATTGTAAAGAGAGGGCAATTGTTGTAACCCAATTTTGGCCCATTGCTTTTTTAATTTAATTTTACAGGGTTTAAAATGTAAAATTAAAATATCAGAGATTTATTTCGATGAAAAGTATGATTTGTCAATTTGCGTGAAAACTAGGGACTATAATGTGCTTTTGTCATTCTATCCTTATCTTCAAGATAATCCTTGTCTTCAAGATAATGATAGTTATCCGCTTTCAAATTTGATTCTTAATCAAATTCAAACTTAAAAAAAGAGAATGAGTTTGATTGAAACTTTGTTTCTCACACGCGAAGGGACTCTGGCACTATAAATACAGATCTTAGTGTATATATGCACAAGGGGGGAGACATTACAAAAAAAGCAAGAGAAAAAAACGAATTTACAATAAAAACATAAAAAGAGGGGGCGCGGCCGAACCCTGGACTAGCCGTCGTTGCTCCCCCCAGTTTTTTTTTCCTCTCTTCTTCCCCGGTCTCAGTCTCTTCCCCATCAGACTGATTTTTCATTCTCCAATCTAAACCCCAAGGAGCTTTAACTCCTCATAAAAAAATAAAAAATAAAAATATTTCTCCCTCTCAGTCACCGACCTTTAGCCTTTCTTCCCCTCTCTCTGCAACTCCCTTACCATCACAACACCATCAACAGCTCTAGCAACCGAGAGCAAACACAAGCCAGCAGCAACAACAATAGAGGGAACCCTTCTGACCTTTCCTCTTCTTCTAAAGCAGCAGCCACCAGCATCTGTTGTGGCGCCCCACATGTTCAACAACAACCTTCTTTTCGGTCCAGCACTTGGAGCAACACCAGCATCGCAGTGCAGCAACAACAAATAGCACAGGCAAGCTTCATTATTGCTTTTATCGTCTTCCATTAAAGCAAATTTTGGAAACCCTCATTGACGCCACCAACGTGTCTCCACCGTGACCAGCAAATTGGGTTGTTAACCGTGAGCAGTGCCTGAACGTCCCCCTCCTTACCTCCTGCATTAGCTGTGCTCGGCTCCCTTACCATCACAGCGTCATCAAAAGCTCTAGCAACCGGGAGCAAACACAAGCCAGCAGCAGCCGTAACAGAGAGAAACCTTCTGCCCTTTCCTTTTCTCCTAAAGTAGCAGTCAGCAGCATCCACTACGGTGCCCCGCATGTCCAGCAACAACCTTCCTTTCGGTCCAGCAGTTGGAGCAACACCAGCATCGCAGTGCAGCAACAGTAAATAGCACAGCAGACTGGGTCTTCAACTGCGAGCAGTGCCCGACCGTCTCCCTTAACTTCGCCTCCAGTCACAACAACGCCAAGTGAGTTCTTCTTCTTTCCCTGTTTTGCTAAAATTAATTAGCATGTTACTGTTGCTTGCATGCGTGAATTTTTCACACATGCATGCAACAGTGGCCATACCGAGTCACTGGTTTGGACCAGTGACCCGACCTTTTTTTTAGTTTTGAAACCAGGCTACATAAATAAAAAGAAAAAATTAATTTTTGTTTCTTTTAATACAAAATTTTGCGAATTTATTTACTAGCGCCAGAGTCAGGAATACAATACTTTTTGGGTTGCTTTATATTTACCAACACTAGAGTTGGAAATATTCATAGGTGAATATTCACTGATGCGAGAGTTAAGAATATTATAGGAAGACCATAGGAACATAACAAAAACAAATCTTTAGCAGTTTAAGACAAAACCAGCAATGCAGCCTACCTGAGGTAGGACGATTAAGGGGTGATAATATCTTCCCTTTCGCTTAACCAATCCTGTACCAAAGAATCTCTGTTGACTAGTTAGGGTTTATAGTGATCATAATACTAGTTGGTGACTCCTTAAACTAGACCGTTTCCCCTAAAAGAACAAGATGCCAAATATTTGTTCCTTTTCTAGTTAAGAGATTAATTTTTAATCGGTCGGCGTGATGTCCAGGTGTGATAAGGTTCATATCAGTAGAGATGCGAGGTTGATTTGTATTATTGTTGGTCAGTGGTGGACTTAGGCTGTTGATACGATCCAAGCAAGGTTAGATTTGAGTTTTAACATAAAACCTCATAGTATCCAATTTTACACTGTCAAGCATAATTTTCAACTCAACCTTTGGATTGAGCTGATATTGTTAAAGGAGTTTCTAGACATGTTTTTCACTTGTTAAAGTTTCAGGTCAATTAGAGTTTGGGAAGAGATTATTTTAGAGGATCGAAGTTACTGAATAAATCTTGTTAAATCTGTTTATGTGGACCTTAATCTACTATATAAACTAATTGGGTTGGAAAGTAGACATTCATACCTTTCCAAAGATATATGGTAGGCCTGCTAATTCATACAAACAAAGGAAAACGACATGTTTGAAGTCAAAACTGAAATCTACTAGGAATGTGTGAAAATTGGATAAACATTGTTTCTTTTGGTATTATGGATTCCAGTCAATACAAGAATTCCTTAATGCTATTGAAAATACAATGATTGTCTAATTCTCAACACTTTAGTTCAAGTTGCTTACAAAAAGGACATGTTTATGGAGAAGTAATTTATGTTAAAATCAAATTGATTTGACACATGGTATAACGTAATGCTAGATCATGTTCCATACTAAATGATATGTGAAGTTATCAATAATAAAATATGGATATCATAAATTTAAATGATTGGCATTTAATAAAAATAATAATTGATATATGCATTTGTATAGCATTAACTTTAAGAAAAATCCCATTTATTTTGAAAATTTTAGAAAATTATGAGTAATTTAGAAAAATTTAAGCATTAAAAATTCATCAAAACAAAAAAACTTTAATAATGGCTACATAGATTATTAAAAAAATACCATGAATACACTTTTATTATATAGGATAAGATTTAAGATTTTCAAATAGAAAATGCCAAGCGATAGAAATTTAGAAATTGGGAGGACTATCATATTGTATAATTAGGAAAAAAACAATTATTGTACCTCCGATGAACTAAAAAGAAAAAGAACAAAGGATAGTATAATTAATAATGCCACTTTTAAAAACCGTTTAAATATTATATCAAAAGCGTCTTAGTATAATTAAATATTTGTTGAAAATTTATTTTAATTAATATGATTTAAATAAATTATGGATGAATTATAAATTAATCTAAAAAAACCTTGTGTTTTCTTACTAAAAAACTCTTGGTTTTTCTAAATTTAATTCTTTATTTATGCTGACTAATCAAAAGTTAGTACCAGTGGGAATGAATTCTTCAATCTTTTAACTTTTAAAATTCACTATAAAAGAAGAGGGGTGAAGGAAGAGTTTTCAACTTGAATTTTTTAGATTTTTACATACTATTCCTAATCTCATATTTTAATATTTTCTTCTCATTTTAAGCTTTGATTTTCCTTCCATATCTAGAGATTAGGTTCATCTTGTTGAGATATATTTGAGTTTCATTTTCTTTGATTAAAAAACCTTATTTAGGAGTGCATTTAAACCAAGGTAGTGTTACTGAAATCTTATGAGATATATTGCAAACATCTTAGTTGCACAAGTGAGGAGTAATAAAGCTTTAAAAATAAATGATTCATCTTTGACAACAATAAAATTCTCATTATTTCAAAGCGCTTTAATTAGTAAATACTCTCATTTGTTTTAATATAAGTATAGATATTTTTATTATTAATATTGATGCTAGGACTTTCAGTTAATAACAATTATAAGTTTGGATACATGCTTGGTATGCATGCTAGTGTTCTGATATTATATTTGTGTTAATAACGTGTTAGTCATGAGTTAGCATAACTTGTTATGATAAAATAAACATCATTACTCACTAGTTTAACATATTTTTACAAACTTTGAATCGACAATATCATCACTAATTATTTATTTTTATAATAACTACTCATGTAATTATGAAATTATTGATGTTATTGTCATTTTATGTATTACCAATGTAAAATCAGCTGGATCATTTTTCATGTGTCTTCAGGAAAAAACCCTTCGAGAAGAGTCGACAACTCATGGAATGGAAATTTATGGATACGGTGGATAGATAATGGATATATGAAAAGGGATGTTAGCTAAAGCACAATCAATATTTATGGTTGATAGATGCTATTCATGGATGTTTATAATGGGAAATTTTGTTTTCTGAAAGCTAAAGATTTTTTAGGGTGGGTAATTACTTATCTAACCTCTCTTAATTTACTACATGTTAATAACAAAATCTGTGTGGTTATTATTTGTAAGAAACAAGATTACAAGTTGATCATTATGCTAGAGAGAAAGGTTAGAGGTCTGGTGGACTCATCAACTTATTCTAGCACTTTAGTGTATGTTTGGTATTGTGTTTTTGCATGCCTTTGTCAAGACCAAAACTTTTGTCGAAATGGATATATTGATAATTTAGTGCTTTTGATGCCCTACCAGCCAAACTAAAGCATGTTTTGGGGATACGTAATATGATTTTACATATCTAAGTGAAAACCATAACTTTTTTCAATTTAGGGTATTATAGTAATTTTATGTTTTTGATGATGCCCTTGTGACTTACCCAAGGCATGTTTTTAGGCCTTATGGTATGTTTTTGCATACACATGTGAAAACCATAACTTTTATCAAAACAAGTATTTTGGTAATTTTAGGCATTCAATGCATTATAGGCGTAAGGCACCTTTTGGAGCCTTCATGTATGATTTTGCATGCTCGTGCGAAAACCATAACTTTTTTCAAAATTAGTATTTATTTAATTTTGCACTTTCGACTCCCTATCAGCCAACCTACATTATGGGGCCTCCCGATGTGTTTTTGCATGCCCACGTAAAAATCATAACTTTTATCGAATGAGTATTTTGATAATTTTGCGCTTTGGATGCCCTACCGACCAACCCAACGCACCTTTTAGGGCCTCACAATATGTTTTTGCATGCCTAGGTAAAACCCATAACTTTTGTAGAAATGAGTATTTTGGTAATTTTGCATTTTGGACACCTTGTCGGCTAACCAAAAGCACGTTTTGGGGACTCATAATATGTTTTTCCATGCCCATATGAAAACCATAACTTTTATCGAAATGGGTATTTAAGTAAGTAATCTTACGCTTTCAACGTCCTCCCGACCTACCTAAGGTACATGTTTTCGGGCCTCACGATATGTTTTTGCATGCTAGTATGAAACCCATAACTTTTATTATAACATGTATTTTTGTAATTTTGTGCTATCAACCAACCTAAGGCATCATTTGGGGCCTCTTGATATACTTTTTCATGCTTAGGTGAAAAGTATATTATTTTTTTTATCAAAATTGATATTTTTGTAATTTTACACTTTCGATGCCCTACCACCAACCTAAGGCATCTTTTAGGGCCTCTAATATATTTTTCCATGCCCGTGTGAAAACCTTAACTTTTGTCGAGGGCATTTTGGTAATTTTTCACCTTATCGGCTAACTTTAGGCACATTTTGGGTTCTCACAGTATGTTTTTGTATGCACCTGTAAACACCATAACTTTTGTCGAAATGAATATTTTGGTGATTTTATGCTTTCGACGCCCTATCACCCAACATAATGATCATTTTGGGGCCTCACGATAAGTTTTTGCATGCTTGTATGAAAACCATAATTTTTGTGAAAATGAGTGTTTTGATAATTTTGCACTTTCGACACCCTCCCGACCTACCTAAGGCCTGTTTTGGAGCCTCACGACATGTTTTTCATACACGTGTGAAAAACCATAACTTTAATCGAAATGGATATTTTGGTAATTTTGCATATTGCACGCCTTCCAGACCAACCTAAGGCTCCTTTTGAAGCCTCTTAGTATGTTTTTACATCCCGGGCAAAAACCATAACTTTTATCAAAATAAGTATTTTGGAAATTTAGCAATTTGAACGCCCTGACAGCTAACCTACTATACATTTGGGGGCCTCACAATATGTTTTATCATGTCCACGTGAAAACCATAAATTTTGTTAAAATGAGTATTTTTGTGATTTTGCATTTTGGACTCCCTACTAGCTAACCTAAGGCACAATTTGAAGCCACCCGTTATGTTTTTACATGATCGTGGGATAACTTTTGTTGAAATGAGTATTTTGGTAATTTTGCGCTTCCATCGCCCTCCAGCCAACCTAAGGCCCCTTTTGGAGCCTCTTGATATATTTTTGTATGCCTGTGCGAAAACCATAACTTTTGTCAAAGTTAGTATTTTGGTAATTTTGCGTTTTCAACGCCCTACTGGCCAACCTTATGCATGTTTTATAGGCCTCACGGTAAGTTTTTGCATATCCGTGCGAAAGCCATAACTTTTTCCAAAATAGGTTTTTTGGTAATTTTGCACCTATTACACGTTATCGGCCAACCTATAACACCTTTTGCAGCCTCACAATATGTTTTTTACATGCCCGAGTGAAAAGCATAACTTTTATTGAAATGGATATTTTGGTAATTTTATACTTTCGATGCCTTGCTAGCCAACTTAAGGCACTGTTTGAGGCCTTCACGTACATTTTTGCATGTATATGAGAAAACTATAACTTTTATTGAATTTGGTATTGTTGTTACCCAATTTTTGACCCACCTATTTGATAAAAATTTTGAAAAATTCAAAAATAGCGAAAAACAACAAAAATCCAAAACAATATATATTTTAATATATTTGCATCGTTTTTAGCATTTTCAGCATCGTCTTAAAAGAATTTAAATTTTCAAAGGTTTTTTAAATGTGTTTGACTTTTCACGCGTTATATTTTGAAATCAATGATTTTCCTCATTCAAGTCAATGTTGATAAGAAAAATCCAAAAAAATAAGAAAAATCAAATTTACAAAAGAAAGAAAGAAGTTGAAAGATTAAATTTAGGGACCAAACAATATTTTGCCTGTAAATAGTAGCCTTCAACACACATAAAAAAGAGGGGCAATTTTTAGAATAAAAAAAGAGAGAAACCCGTCTATCTCTTTCACACCAAGTCGCCGCCCCCCATCATCCAAAAGTTTTTTCTTTCCTTCAGCTTCCAGCCGCTGCTCACCATCTCCTCCCACTCTCCCTTACCCTCTACCAAAAGTAAACCAGCCGCTCAAGCCCCCATTCCCCCGAGCTTTTGCTCCATCTTCTTCTCATCTCTCAGCCAATAACACAGACGCCTCCACCAGAACCAGCCACCCGAACCAGCCGTCCCCATCTTCCCTTCCTCTCAGCGTCGTCCCTCTCCTCTCAACAGCAGCGTCTCCGCCTCAACACAGCGAAGACAATCGTTGCACCTCCATCTCCCACACGGGACAAGCTCCTCTGCACCAGCCGCTCGCCACAGACACCCAACCAAAACCTTCCCTCTGCACACCACATATCTGCCCGCCTTCTCCCTCCAACAGCACACGCAGACCCAACAGCCTCCAGTGGCAGCCCGGATAAAAAACCATAGAAGAATATATCTGTGGTGAAGTAGATCTAAAGGAGAAGAGAGAGAGGTAGGTCTGAAAACAGTGAAAAAAGACTAAAACTGTTTGCCTGTTGTGTTTTTTTGGTGTTTTGCAGGTCACTGCTGGTGAGGAGGGGAAGAAGAGAGGAAGTTGTAACTAATCCCCTGCTTGCCTTCCTTGTAATTCCAGATTGTTTTGGGGCTATTTTTGTAATTTTAAAATTGTTTGATGTACTTTTTGTTTAGTTTTGAATTTTTATAATTTGTAGTGTGAAAAATATGGATGTGAAAAAGGAAAAAAAAAGAGAAAAATATAGTGAAAGTGAATGTGTTATTTGTATTTTTTTTATGGATGTTATTTCTTTTCATGATAAAATTTGCAAAGAATAAAGAAGAATTTAATATTTTGATTTGCTCACGGTTAAGGATTATGAACTTATACGTAAGTCATATTTCTAATAATTGATGAAAGGACAAAATTTTTAAAACTTCTTTAACACATCAAAGCCACGAAGCAGCTTACCTCAGGTAGGGTGCGTTATGGGTGTTAATACCTTCTCTAACCACAACCAGTCCCTTACCCGTGAATATATGACAAGACTAGTACATTTGGGTTTCCTAGTTACCCTCAATTAAATACTAGGTGACGACTCCTAAGAACTCAAACCAAGCTTTACGAATGAAAAATTGCCAATGAAAGCCGCGCGGGTGACGTGCGACTAAATGACGACTCCACTAGGGAAGGTACTGTTTCTAACAATATTGGACTAAGCTTTGTGTTTTTGATGTGTTTAAATTTTGCATTTTTGTCTTTTTGTTAATGCTTTTTTCCATGCATTTTATAGAATTGTCTCATGCATCACCTATATTTATTTTGAAAGCACACACAAGCTTCTAAGTTAGGTGGGGAATTGGTGATATGCCATATGACTATTGGTCAGGGTTCAGATGCGAGAAAAACCCAACTCATATCTGAGTGTCTGCTTGGTAATGGTGGGTATACGTACCTTAATCATTTCTCGCAACGCCCCTATACTGTCTTTACGAAGATCGTCACTAGCAGATATGAGATCCTTTTGAGACCAAGTAGAAACCAACCTATGTTCACATAATGAATAGAACATATCCTTAGGTTGCATGTGCTACTTTTAGTTGCATTACGACAAACCCTTCTTGAAGCATCTTGAACTCAAGACTTGTGGGTGATATAATGGTCGTCACTCAGAAAATTTTCATTGTAGAGTTTGGGCAAGAATTAAGATTCTTGTTTCATAATGTGAGAGTTACGATCGTATATCACCCCTAGAAGGGCGAGCTCATCATATAGATTACATGTTCATACGTTTGTCATGCATACCCCAAGATGAAAAGTAGGTCCCCTACAAGTCTAAAACACCCGACTTTGAGCGAGAAACATGGAAGATGAAGAGCGTGCTCACCGTAACGTCCATTTTCAAGAAGAGTTGGAGTCTCTGAAGACAAGCAAAACTCGCCTCTAGCTTACTCGAGCAAATACTGAAAAATAACTCTTAGGAAGTTCCTTCCAACTGACCTATCATCTTTGTTCAAACCCTAACAATGACTCAGCCTGGAGAAATTAGGGGCAAACATGGTCAAGAGCCTCAACACAATCCAACATTTGTGCAAAAGCTTTTGTGGGAAGGCTGACCGAATAGGAATTGCACCCCAGTTGCAGAATGGAGCCTATTCTTGTTCTGTCAAAAAATAACTACCTCTGTTTGATCATGCCTTCAAAGCTCTTGTTCCTTTTGTTTCAACCTGTTCCAATCTTGTTGGTAAGCTCATAATGCCACAATAGTTTCTCTATCAAATTAGCCTTTCTTGTCAATAAGATCATGTGTTTTTTGGTGTTCATGACATGCCTTCCTTTTTGTTGTTGTTTCATGCAAATAACACATTGAGCATAACCTTTAAACATGAAACCATTGTGCCAAAAATCTTTTGGTGTGTTTTCTTTTTCTTCCAAAACTATGCATGATCTCACATGTTCACAAGGATTTTTGGGAATTCAAAGTTTAGTACCAAAAATAGAAATCATATTGGTGTTTGTCCAAAACAAACGAGTTCTAGAAATTCAAGTGATTCCTTGGAAAGGTAACCATACACCTAGAAAACCTGGAAAAAAAACAAAACACCATGAGGTGACTCCAAAGTTGAGTTTTATTTGAATGAATAATGAGAAATCATTTTGCATAATCGCATGAAAGTAAGGCTTACCAATCCCAAGTGTATGAGTTTGAAATAAGAAAGACCATTTTTTATAATCATTTCACGATACTAAAATATATCATTTGCAGACCCCTTTTGAGCCTAGTAACGTTTTTTTTTAATAACCTTAGCTAGGATCACACCCCAAATTGGGGGCAAGTGCGAGAGACATAGAAAAAACCTCAACAATTGAAAGTGCCCAAGCAACACTAGGAGGTATAAAAAAAAATTCTCAATCATTAAAGGTGCCCAAACAAAACTAGGGGGCATGAAGAAAAAAAACCAAAGGGTCTAAAAGAATTGAGCTTCTCACAAAAAAAAAAACTGATATGGTGATGCTCAACCAAGTGAAGAAAGAAAAAAATAAATGAAGAGCCCAAGCCCAACACTAGGGGGGCACGATAGACCATTTTAGAAAGACATTCCAAAGACAAAAGGTCAGGAAACAAGCACTAGTGATCCTTAGTCTTCAAATCCATTAAAACACCTTTTGAGCCTACAAATATCCTTTTCTTCATAACCAATAGCCTAAGCTTACATTATGTGCCTAATCAAGCCCTTTCTAATCAAAGGCAAGCAATTTGGATCAATAGGCAGTGCTTTCTCATGCGAACCAAATCATTATTAATGCAAATAAAATAAATGCTTTGAATACTGGTTCTTTGAAACCCTCAAATTAAATCTTAAACCTTTTTGATCAACCAAGTGTCACTTCATATTTTTCACCAAAAGCAAAACAAAAGGTTTCATCACTTCTGAAAGCCTCTCCATAGGAATTACTTGAATTTCTTCAGAACAAGTTTTCTTTGAATCGATGTCAAAATGATTTCTGTGTCTGGAATAGCTTTGAAATTCCAAAATTTCTGCATGAAAACAACTCTTTGTCAAACCTTCCTTCACATATCCTCATCCCCAAACCCGAATTGAACACTTGGGGGTATGATTAAGCTAGGGGGCAATAAAAAACACCTGATAGGGCTGGCTCCATGATTCCCTTTCTAAGAAAAATACCGGGCAAAATTGGCAACCTTTGAGATAAAGGGCGGAGGACAAAGAAGTATGATGATATCAAGTCCTTCCTAGAGGTCAAAATCACAAGAGATGACTTGAGTAAGCAAGAGCGAAAAAGCCATAGAAGTTTACTACCAACACTCCAACTTTTGAGAAAGGAAAGACACTATGAAGAAATGGGGACCTATATTTCTCAGATAAGTATACATGTATATCAATCATAATGTATTGCTTTCAACATTGTCAGATCGGTGTTACACCATCAACTTTTAGGTAGCGCGTTTTCTAACCCTACCTCATTTTGAGTGCACCTTTGAGCCCTTACTTCTCAGGTAGTGTGTTTTCTAATGTTACCTCCTTTCGAGTGCACCTTTATGCCCTCACTCCCTTTCGAGTGCGCCTTTAAGCCCTCACTTCTCAAGTAGTGTGTTCTCTAACCCTACCTTCTTTCAAGTGCGCCTTTGAGCCGCCATCTCTTAGGTAGTGCGTTTTCTAACCCTACCTCCTTTCGAGTGCGCCTTTGAGCCCTCACTTCTCAGGTAGTGCGTTTTCTAACCCCACCTCCTTTTGAGTGCGCCTTTGAGCCACCATCCCTTAGGTAGTGCGTTTTTTAACCCTACCTCATTTCAAGTGCGCCTTTATGCCCTCACTTCTTTTCGAGTGCGCCTTTGAGCCACCATCTCAGGTAGTGCGTTTTCTAACCCTACCTCCTTCTGAGTGCGCCTTTGAGCCCTCATTTCTCAGGTAGTGCATTTGCTAACCCCACCTCATTTCAAGTGTGCCTTTAAGCCATCATCTCTTAGGTAGTGCTTTTTCTAACCCTACCTCTTTTCGAGTGTGTCTTTGAGTCATTGCCTTCTTTCGAGTGCGCCTTTGATCCCTCATCATCCTTTTCCTGGGTAGGTCACCCATTACAATATGACCAATTCTCCATGTTTTTTTTACCTGGGCAGGTCACCCATTACAATAAGGCCATTACAATGAGGTCATTTCTTCCATTTAGGTAGGTCACCCATTACAATGAGACCAATATTTTTTTGGGTAGGTCACCCATTACAACGCGACCAATTCTCCATGTTTTTTTTATCTGGGTAGGTCACTCATTACAATGAGGTCATTCTTCCATTTGGGTAGGTCACCCATTACAATGAGACCACTTTTTCCTTTTTTCCTTGGGTAGGTCACCCATTACAATGAGACCATTCTTTCCTTTTTCTTGGATAGGTCACCCATTACAATGAGACCACTATTTCCTTTTTCCTTGGGTAGGTCACCCATTATAATGAGACTATTCTCCATGTTTTTTTATCTGGGTAGTCACCCATTACAATGAGACCTTTCTTCCACCTAGGTAGGTCACCCATTATAATAAGACCATTCTCCATGTTTTTTTATCTGGGTAGTCACTCATTACAATGAGACCTTTCTTCCACCTAGGTAGGTCACCCATTACAATAAGACCACTCTTTCTTTTTTCTGCATGGGCAGGTCACCCATGAAAATAGACCAGTGTGAGTTTATGTGGCCAGGTCGCCCGTGAAAATAGACCAGTGTAAGTGTATGGGCTGGTCGCCCCTGAAAATAGACCACTTTTCTTCAAAAGGGGCAGGTCGTCTAAGATAATGAGATCATTTTCCTTTTCTTTTCTGTACAAAGCTTACTATGCAAAACATTGAGGAGTTTTGCTTCGTAAGCATTGTAAAGAGGGGGCATCTGTTGTTACCTAATTTTTGACCCACCTATTTGATAAAATTTGTGAAAAATCCAAAAATAGCGAAAAACAACGAAAATCCAAAAAAATATATATTTTTAATATATTTGCATTGTTTTTAATATTTTCAGCAACGTCTCAAAAGAATTTAAATTTTCAAAGCTTTTTTAAATGCGTTTGACTTTTCACGCGTTATATTTTAAAATCAATGATTTTCCTCATTCGAGTCAATGTTGATAAGAAAAATCCAAAAAAATAAAAAAAAATCAAATTTACAAAAAAAAAAAGAAGTTGAAGGACCAAATTTGAGGACCAAACAATATTTTGCCTACAAATAGTAGCCTTTAACACACAAAAAAAAAAAGAGGAGGACAATTTTTAGAATAAAAAAAACAGAGAAACCTGAAGTCTATTCTCTTTCACACCAAGCTGCCGCCCCCATCATATAAAAGTTTTTTCTTTCCTCCAGCTTCCAACCGCCGCTCACCATCTCCTCCCACTCTCTCTTACCCTCTGCCAAAAGTAAACTAGCCGCTCAAGCCCCCCTTCCCCCTAGCTTTTGCTCCATCTTCTTCTCATTTCTCAACCAACAATACAGACGCCTCCACCCGAACCAACCATCCCCATATTCCCGTCCTCTCAACGCCGTCCCTCTCTTCTCAACAGCAGTGTCTCCGCCTCAATACAGCCAAGACAACCGCTGCACCTCCATCTCCCACACTGGACAAGCTCCTCTCCACCAGCTACTCGCCATAGACACCCGGCCAAAACCTTACCTCTACACACCACAGATCTGCCCGCCTTCTCCCTCCGGCAGCGCCCGTAGACCAAACAGCCTCCAGCAGCACCTACAAATCAGCAGCCATCCTTCCTCCTTCTACCAGCTACCTGAAGTAGAGGGGAAGATGAAAAAACCATAGAAGAACAGATCTGCATTGAAGCAGATCTAAAGGAGAAGAAAGAGAGGCAGATCCGAAAACAGTGAAAGAAGATTAAAACAGTTTGCCTGTTATGTTTTTTTGGTGTTTTGCAGGTCACCGCCGACGAGGAGGGGAAGAATAGAGGAAGCCATGACTGACCCCCCTGCTTACCTGGGTTTCTTATCGGTGGCGCGTGAACCCACGCGCCGCCACTGTTCCGGTGGTGCAGAAGGCCTTCCCTGTAATTCTAGATTGTTTTTTGGGCTATTTTTGTAATTTTAAAATTGTTTAATTTACTTTTTGTTTACTTTTGAATTTTTATAATTTATAGTGTGAAAATGTGGATGTAAAAAAGGAAAAGAAAAAAAGGAAAAAATATAGTGAAAGTGAATGTGTTGTTTGTGATTTTTTTTATGAATGTTTTTTTCTTTTTATGATAAAATTTGCAAAGAATAAAGAAGAATTTAATAGTTTGATTTGCTCATAGTTAAGGATTATGAACTTATACCTAAGTCGTATTTCTAATATCCGATGAAAAGATAAAATTTTTAAAACTTCTTTAACACATCAAAGCCACGAAGCAGCTTACCTCAGGTAGGGTGCGTTAAGGGTGTTAATACATTCCCTAATCACAACCAATCAATTTAAGTTTCCTAGTAACCCTCAATTAAATACTAGGTGACGACTCCCAAGAACTCAAATCAAGTTACGAATGAAAAATCACCAACGAAAGCCGCGCGGGTGACATGCGACATGTATTTTGGTAATTTCACATATTTGACTCATTCTTGGCCCATCTAAGGCACATTTTAGGGCCTCATGGTATGGTTTTGCACGCAGGTGCAAAAACCATAACTTTTAACAAAATGGGTTGATACAATTCAAAAAAGGGTTGAACAAGAAAATTTGGATTCTAACGTAATTGTGCTTACTGTCCAGTTTTATGCTATCAAGCATAACTCTCAATTCGATCGTTGAATCGGACTGAAATTTAACTATAAGTTTTCATACATATTTTTCTACGATTACAATTTTTTTTGTAAATTAACTAGTTGGAAATTTTTTGTGACTCAAATCAAGAAGATATTGAAAACAAGCAAAACAAAACTATGATAATGATTTCGTGAGAAGCAAAGCAAATTCCTATAAAATATGGACGATACGAAGACTCAAAATAAAATAGAAGCAAAAATTAATGAAAACATTTATTTGACTCCTAAATAACCCAAATATAACATAAATAAATTGAATAGGTTGAAACAAATAGTAGTAAACACGTTTTTGTTACTTGACGTAAATTTGACACGTTACATAATTTTAAGCACTAAAATTGAAACCCAAACCAAACGATATTAGAACAACATCAAACTTGATATGTAGTACCCTTGTACACAATAAATGATAGATATCAGTTTATAGATTATTATCTTATGCTTAGGTATCGAAAACCCGTGGATGATCAGTTTGCAGCAAAATTTAACTAAAAATTGAAACACCAATCAAATGATATAAAAAAGAGCTTAAATTTAATATATTATGCTATTTAACCTCAAATAACCAGTATATCAATTTCAAAGTGATCTCAATATGGTATGATTTAGTTTCTCTATTTTTTATGTTTTCGCGACAGAATTGAAACAAACTTCAACATCTATTCTTCCTCTCTTTTTGACTTTTTATACTACTGATATGTTTATGGATAGTAAAAAAATG
>Ga0325402_1001329_pt1 | contig 19986 bp, 15 predicted proteins | sample PopdelMetagenome_22_FD_207212 | JGI IMG/M metagenome (GOLD analysis project Ga0325402, IMG submission 207212) | Populus deltoides microbial communities from Bellville, Georgia, United States - Xylem-PdKOR-R3 | ecosystem: Host-associated > Plants > Phyllosphere > Stem > Wood/Secondary xylem...
GGCAAGCTATGTAAATGTTGTTGATCATGGGTGGTTAAGGAAAATTCTCGTAAGCTGACACAACAAATAGCCAAGTTTCTTAAAGCATGAATGGAAGAGAATCATAAGATCAACAATGCGATGGCATTTATGAGAGTCTTCTAACATATTTTGAGTAATTAAGAAGAAATTAGGACAATAATGTAGGCATATGCCCAAATTGGAGATATGCTTTGCAGGGCCTTAATTACATGGCTTAAAAAGAAAAGGAATTTAATGTCATCATTGTTACAATTAAAACCTGAAACCAAGTTTACTAACATAACTTAGAGCTGAGTTGTTCTAATGAATTAGTTCTGCGAACCAAGCATGTAATTTTTGGTTATTGAATGGCACGAATTTGAGTATAAGATGGCCTTACAATATCTGGAGCGAAATCAGTTCATGATTGCCAGTAGCAGTACGCTCATTTTAACAAAGCGACCCTGCTGGGGAAAAAAAGAAAGAAAGTGACAGACAATGATCAATTGTATGGAAGAGTCACTCATTAGTGAACAGATGAGTGAAGTATCCTGTAGAGACAACAAATTAGAAAGATGATGTGATGAATCAACTCGATTTCAAAGAAACAACTTATGCACCTAGCTATAGACAGCTACAACAACATGTAGTATACAAAACTGAAGCATGCGCAGGTACAGAATCCTGGTATAAATGCTTGCAAACCAGTGCAATCAATGATACTATCAAAGATCCCCCATTGTAAAACTATGGAAAATGCAATATGTTTCTCCATTGCTTCACCTTTCTTGCATGTGTGGTTTTGAGGATTGAAAGCAAGACAAAGCTAGGACACTAAAGAGGATGAAAAAATTGTTCGGAATTAGTGATCCGACATAATCAAACAGCCAAATCTCTTTAAGGTTAAGAATAAATCAATCTTGAAGGACACCATGAGAAAGTTAGATAACAACCTAACTTCTTCACTCCAAGCAAGAAAAACATTCAGCAGATACAATTAAAGATGATTGATCGCTAATTATAGACCAGGGATCAATCTTTAAGGTGTGTTTTGGCCCCCGGCTTCAGAACCTGGGAAACATAGAAAAGAGGTTCGTGTGAATCCCAAATCCAAAATTCCAGCATAAATGTAGAAAGTCTTGAGTACTCAATAACAAACTTCTCCTTAAACCCCAAGAATTATTACTCACACAAAAACAGTGCAAGTCTTTTTATCAAAGTACTTTTTGTTGGAATTAAAAGCTTAGCACTGAACAATCAGGTCTAAAATTTCAAACAATGATAGTTGCTAAACCCTGAATAATAGACAGAGCTTTCAAGAAGCTGTAAACGCCAATTGCACTCTCTAACAGGCATTTAATCAAATTTGAAATGGGCAAAATGTTGAAACAAAAAAACACCGACTGTAATGTAAAAAAAAAGGTGAATAAATAAACATATAATATAATAACAGGGAAATGACAGAGAGATTAGGGTTTACATTAGAGGATTATATCAGCCGCTAAGACTATAAAGATGGGTTCGACATCCTTCTTCGTGCCAGAGATCAGAGATTTTCCTGTTGTAGATGCACGTGATGTGGCAGAAGCACTTCTGCTGGTATATGAAAAACCATGAGCAAAAGGAAGATACATATGCACTTCATATTCGATTAGAACTCCTGCATTAGTGGACAACTTGAAGAGAATGTATCGTAGCTACAACTACCCCGGAAGGTAATTCTCGTTGGTAGCAAGAAAATGAAACATGATTAAAGCACTAGATAATGCACCCTCAAATTTGTTTTCATCTGTTTTTTTAATGCTATATTATCGATTGACTATGTCATCAAAGTTTCATTGAAGTAGAAGAAGATATAAAGTTGAGTTCAAGGGAATTGCAGAATTTGGGATGGACGTACAGGTCCGTAGAAGATCTTGTCATCAGTTTCGCTCAGACGACTGGATCTACAGAAGCCAGGTTTTAACCGTTTGATTAAAAAAATAAATCAAAATGACACGGTTTTTTTCTTAAAAAACAATTATATTATTTTTATTCATTCGGTTAACTCACATAACTTGTGGCCTGAGTCCTGGCCGGTACTCTATGTACATAAATATATAGGAATTATAGAAAAAACTAAAAGAGATCAGATTAACACTGTGGATTGTGAGGTGTTTTATTGTGGATTCAAGCAGTGTTTATCGCCAGAAAGTTTGTTGATCTCGCGATGATTTTGTTCAATTTCTTCTCCTGCTTTCTGTGTCCTTCCATTTATGGAGAGACATGGTAGTTTGGAGGCCACAATTTTCCTTTGCTTTTTAACTTCTTGGCAGCTAATCTTTTTCTTTACCTTCTTCTATTTTGAAACCAGACAGATAGAGGAAAGATATACGAGAGAGGCTGTTATGGAGAAGAAAAGGATCCACTGAGAGGTCTTGCTCTTGCACCAACGATGATGAGGTCGGTGGTGCCGACGATGGCGCTTTCAATGTAGATAGGAATCTGTGAAAAAAACAAAGAAAGTTGTATCCTTTGAAATCCTAATTTTTTATGATTTTTTTTTCCTGGTTGGGAAATAATGCATCCTTTTTTATTTGTGGTTTTTGGTTAATGGGTTTTGATTACATGCTGGGTTTTAGATTTTAAACTAATTTCTTCATTTGTGGGATTTTAATTCTTCGGTTTGGGTGTTATTTATGTGTTATTGCATTAAATTATTACTGATGTTGCTGGCTTTTTTTTCCTTGATGAATTAGAATTGTATCAACAACTCTCTCTATGAAGTTGGTAGCGACTCAGAGCAGAGTTCGAAGGTTGTTGCCGTAGTGGCCTTCTCTTGCATCAAGGGCAATATGGCAAGGTTTTGGCATGTGAGTTTCGTTTTTTGCTGCTCAAGCATCTATATTTTTTTTTTCATTTTTCAAATTCATCTTCTTCTATTTGGTTGCAAGCTACATGGTGCTGGGTTATTTGTGTGTTTCTCGGGGTTGGAATTTGAATTTAGTTGTTTTTCATCTTAAAAAGGTTTAAAATTTGGAGAAAGAATAGTTGTTGTAGCTTGCTGGCCTAGGGATAAGTTGGTTAGGTTAGTTCTTTTGAAGGCATTAACAAGCTTTTTCATGCCTTTTTTTTTATGTGCACGTAAGGAATTATATAACGATTCATCATGCAACTTATTCACCTCCATTCATGGATCAAACACAGACCATGTTTCCTTCTGGTTTAGGTCTCTGCTTTGAGTTTTTCCAGTTGTTTTGCATCCATGGGTTTAGTGTTAGGGAACTAACTGAATTAGACTTTAAGCCTTTTCCATCATCCATGAGGTAGTCCTTTACCGAGCCATCTATGTGTAATCGTGTTTTAAAAAATAAATTAGAGTTGTGCGGTAGCATTGTGAATGACAAGAGGCAGATAATAGGGTAAGCGTTTTAATGAGTCTGGACTATCTTCTTTACATGTTGCACACAATGTGTTTGACAAGGATTTTGAAAGAGATGTGTTTTATTTTGAAGTTGTTCCTTGGATTTTATTCTTGCTGTATGTTGAGCTTTTAAGCCCTTTTTTGGATTCTTGACGCACTTAGGGAAAGACATGTTAATTAAATGATGATTGGGTCAATGGTGGATGAAAGAGGCTTTGACAGGAGGTCTTTGTGTTTGTGCATTTCGTGTTTTTATGGATTCCATGCTTGGCTTACAGATGCTATTAATTCTGTCTTTGGTTATGTTGTTCTCTTGATAGAGATCTATATTGTTTTTATTTTTGCGTGTCACGTTAATGGTCCTTTTCTATTCAATTGTTTTATAATGGAGCAGCTTCAGAAGAATTCAGTCCCTCGCATGGCATTAGACAAGGTGACCCTTTTTCATGGTATATTTTCTGTATTATGCATGGAGGAATTTACTCATTTAATTACAGAACATATGTATATTAGAAAATGGAATCCTGTAGGGTTGTAAAAGTTGGGCTTGCATTTCACATTTGCTTTTCGTTGGGGTGATTAAATACTATGTGGAGTCCTCTATAAAATCATATAGATGTTATTTTGGGATGTTTAAAGAAGTTTTGCGCCTCATTTGGTCAAAAAAATTGGTCTTTTCAAAACCAAGATTTTCTTCTCCAAAAACACTTATAAACAGGTATCTAACGCAATCAGCAGTGGAGATGGTTTTATATTGATATCTGACCTCAAAAGATATTGCTGAGAGAGTTCAGAGCAATTTGTCAGCTTGGAAAAATCAACAATTTTTCTGTAGCTGGAAGAGTCGCTCTCTGTATGTTTGCAGTCCATATAGACACCTCATCTCCCCCAGGAGTGTGTGCGAGGCTATTGACAAAGTGCGTCCAAGTTTTGTTTGGGGGATACAATAGAGTACATATAAGAGTGCACTTGATGAACTCAAGGACTTGTGTCATTAAAGATTATTTGGGGATTAATTACCCAAGATGATCTCTTATTGGTTAAAGCTGTTAAAAGATGATGCAATGACTTTTAATCAGTTAGGTTTGGTTCCAAAGAGAAAAGGGTCCATGTCCAATCTTTGGCGTAACATTGTCAAATTGCAAAAGGTTTTCTTTACAAGAGTCAGTTGGATGACTGGGGAAGGATAGTAGATGAATTTTTGGAAGATTAAAGGGTGGAAAATGTAGGCATTTTCGTTGATCATGTTCTCCATGACGGAGTTCCAAAGCTTAATAACATGAAAGTTATTGAAGTGGTGATGGCTAATGGAGAGATTATCTCAACGGCTCCCTGATAATTGCATTCAGGCCATTGCATTTACTTGTCTTCCATCATGCTCGGATAATGGTTCTGATGTAGAACCATGGACCAGGTGGTGAATTCTCAGCTGTTACGGCCTACCACCAATTCATATCATGTGATGATTGGAGCTTGCCTAATGCTCTGTGTTAGAGTGTGAAGTGGCCAGGTCTGGACCTGATAATTAGAATGTTTTTATGGGTTGCAATCCATAATAGATTAAACACGAATCAATAAAGATAGAGGCCACACATGGGCTACCGTCATATTTGCAATAATTTTTCAAATTCAAGTCCATTGTACATGTGTTCAGAGATGGCACAAAATATATGGAATCAGTTCATTGCACAAAAGGACACAAATGTTTTCTTCTCTATGAGTGGGAAAGAATGTTTTGTTGCTAATCTTAGCAGAAATACTTACAATACCAGTGGGAAAGTATGTGTGCATGTGTTGTCTGAAGAAAACCATTCTTCATTTGACATATTTGTCTATTTAGATCTGCAAGCAGATTGAGGAAGATGATGTCATCTGTTTACACATGCATATATCTATTATGAGCACAACATCATTCAACTGCGATCTTTTTCTTTGGTTATATTAAGCTTTCTTTGCTGGGCATAACACAACTACTTTTGAGTCTCTTCACTATATACAGCTTCATATCAAATTTCTTTTGGTCCTGCTATTTCATTGCATAATGAAACCCAACACACCTCAACATTTTTCTTGGTGAGGAAAATAATTTTTTTATCCGGCCCGCAGTGAAGCACGGGACACCTGACTAGTATACAATACAGGTCGAGCCCTAATCTTATACATAAACAATTATAATTGTAAAACAAACTCAAAGATAACTGTGGAATTTCTTGAATCAGAGATATTATTATTATACAGAATAGAGACAATGGGCATGGTTGTCCAGTAGCATAATTATATGAACACAAGTCATTTTCAAGTCGCCGTGAGTTTTTGGGCAGGTGAAGATTAATTGAAAAGTCGTTGGTGGAAAATTTAATTGACGACGACCATTGACTAACTCAAGTATCAAATATAAAGAATTGTCAAATTAGACTACAAGCTCAACAGAGAAAATGACTGAACATTTGTTTTTGTGTTTATTGGTGGTTGGTAACTTCGTATACAAGACGTTAAAAAATATGGCACTACAAGTCTGCAAGCATCTTTAAGAGAATTGAAACTCAGAATCCGGATTGAGAGAGGGAGTGAGGAAAGATGTCCGAGAAAATTGTGTGTGTAACAGGTGCAGGAGGGTACTTGGCATCGTGGCTGGTAAAGTTTCTTCTTTCAGAGGGCTATGTGGTGCATGGAACTGTGAGAGACCCAAGTAACTCCTTTAACTTAATCTTCTGCTACTGATCATTTGACTGCTAGAACTTTGAGTTTGTTTATCAAACTTAACTGGTCTGTTGGCCTTGGAATGTCTACAGCTTTCACCATTTTTAATTTTTTTTGGTTCATTCAATCTCTTTAAAGGTGATGAAAAGAACGCACATCTGTTGAAGTTGGAAAACGCTAGAGAGAATCTGAAACTCTTCAAGACAGATTTGCTAGATTATGAAGGTCTTTCTACTGCAATCACAGGATGTGCCGGGGTTTTTCACGTTGCTTGCCCAATTCCTACAGATCCTGCCAGCATTCTTAATCCCAAGGTGACATCTTAGCCCACATCAAAACTAGTTTCTAGAATTGAATGACTAGGCTCTCCACTTCCTTAACAGGCAGCACACCTTTTATTTCTGGAATTGACTTTTTGCTGATGAGCTGCTGGTTGTGACGTGAGATTTCTGCAGGACAAGATGCTGGAAGCGGCAGTCACCGGCACACGGAATGTACTGAATGCTTGCTCCATAACTAAAGTGAAGAAAGTTATTGCTGTGTCATCTATAGCTGCTGTTATGCTGAACCCAAATTGGCCAAAGGATCAGGCGATGAATGAGGAGTCTTGGTCTGACTTTGAGTTTTGTAAGGCAAATGAGGTATCTAGAATCAACCTTGTAAAAGTTATAGGCACTCACTGATTTCGTATTCTGGCTCAATTATCATAACCTAACTGATTAAGTTCATTTATAAAAACCAGCAATGGTATTTTCTTGCCAAGACAAAAGCAGAAAAAGAAGCTTTGGAATATGGAAAGACGAACGAGCTCAAAATTGTGACCATCTGTCCCTCCATTATCATAGGGCCTTTGTTGCAGCCAACCATGAATAGCAGTAGCTTATACCTCCTAAGTTACTTAAAAGGTTCTCATTCTAAACATTACACCCACTTCATAATTTCTATTTGAAGAATTGTATCACCAATTAGCTGCTGGGGTGTGTAAAACTGTAACCTTGGCATTTGGGATCCAGCTAACTGATGTTGTTACCGTGGAAAACAGATGGATTGGAAACACTAGACAGTGGAACCCGTTCTTTTGTAGATGTGCGCGATACAGCAAAGGCGCTCTTGCTGATATACGAGAAGGATGAAGCCGAGGGAAGGTATATATGTTCATCACATGATATCACAACTCAGGATTTGGCAGAAAAGTTGAAGGCAATGTATCCCCATTACAACTACCCCAAGAGGTATATCAATTATATATCAAGCTTAATTCCCACCAATAAGGCAACAAATAATGAGCATCCTTCGATTGGCCTGCTCAACTCCGAAGTACATGATTTTATATGCTAAGAAATCTTGTACTGTTCTTTTCCCTTTGTGGCCTTTCTCAACTATGTTGTGTCCATGTCATGACAGTTTTTCCGGAGGGATGCCATCAATGGACATGAGTTCAGAGAAATTGCTGAATTTAGGATGGAAATACAGATCATTAGAGGAGTCACTTGTTGATGCTGTCAAGAACTACGAAGAGAGAGGCGATTTGGCTAAAAACTAATAGCTTGCGAGTTGTTTTGAAACCGAAGATTACTTGGTTTATTTCTTGAGTGCTCAACTTCGTTGTAAGAATTCATGTGTGCTTGATATTGTGGACTGGTATTTTCATAAGTACCTAAAAAACCCTTTAATTTTATCTTTTATAAATCAAAAATCATTTCGAAAAACAATTCAAACGTAACAGCATATATTCCAGAGCTTCCTTTTCTGCTATTGTCTTCGCATGACAGTACCTCGCAAGCTCCCAAGTCAGACCAGTGACTGCTTATTCACCACTTGATCCTTTGGCCAATATAGACGACACAACGATGACTTTCTTCACTTTAACCTGGGAGCAAGCATTCAGTACATGCCGCGTGCCTGTAACAGCTGGTTCCATCATTTCTTTTGGTGGCGGTGAAAAAAACATGTCGTTAACACAGTTTTAGATCATAAAAATAAATGAAATTTATGTTTTTTTACTTTTAAAGTTGAGAGGAATTTATATTAAGTATTTTTTTTACCTTTAAAATTTGTAAAAATAGATCTAAACTCGAGTTGATTTTTTATTTAGAATCAGTTTTGGTTTTTGAGATAGTTTTATTGTTTTGTTTTTTTAATGCAAAGGGTAGGTTTGTCATAATTTTTAATGTGTTTTATAAGTGTTTTGGGTAAAAAGTGGAATAAAAAACAGGTTTTTTGATAAAAATAAATTTAAACTCTAATTTTCCAACCACCACTGTGGTCGGAATCTGGGCAAGATTAGACGACGTGTTGTCTTTTTGTTTCTCTTAAAAAATTGGGACGACACGCCTAGGTGCTACAAAAAAATAAAGCCCAGCTGCGGGCCCTAACAAAATGGGTCGACCGATGATAAAGTATTGAAATTTTTACTACATGGAGAAGTTTTAAGTAAATTATTGGATGATAAAGTATTGAAATCATGTGATCTTTTAAATGAAACTAGAGAGGTTGGAGGCTCCAAATAACAACAAGGAGCTACTAGTCGAGCATCACCAGTAGGTAGGTATCCAACATCTTGAAGTTTTGTAGAAAGATTAATTGAAAAACATGTGTTAATTATAATTAGAAATTTTGGAAATTATGTTTTGATGTTAAGGATGAACATAATTGTGCAGATGAAATAGTACCAGTAATTAGACATATGAATTAGTACTGGTAATTAGGCGAGTGAATTATTGCCCGATAATTGAGCGGATGAATTAATACCAGTAATTGAGCAGATGAATTAGTACCAGTAATTGAGCGAGTTAATTAATGTCGGGTAATTGGGCGGATCAATTAGTACCGATAATTAGACGGGTGAATTAATGTCGGTAATTGACCGAATGAACTAGTGTCCGATATTTGAGCGAATGAATTAGTGTCTCTAATGAGAGAGTAGTACCCCCATGAAACGACTAAAATTGAAATTAATTGGATGAATATGGAGGTGAAGATACTAATGATTCATAATAAAGTATATAGAAAAAATATTTTTATATGGGTGTAGTGAAATAATATATTGCATTTTTTGATAATTACGTTGATAAAATATTAATCTTATTTTCAGGACCCTCGCAGTAGTAAAATAGATCCTGCTTGAACATATACAAACTTTTTGTGTATTTATATTGATCAACATGTATTTTAAGAATTATGAATGATGTAAAAGAGATTGAATAACTTTTATATTTGTAGAACAAAATTGTTATATGTAATTAATGTCGATATCATACTTAAAAGTATCTTTGTGTTGTGTTAAATATTTACATTTTATCATAGTTGCTCGTAGGATTAGAAATGTTAAAATGATAAAAAAAAAAGAAGAATTTACCTCAAATTTTATATTTAACTAAGAAATTGTCCCAGATAAAATAATGGGAACCTTACATTCATAATCTAAGTTTTTATTGTCTTTTTTTAGAATCAATTAACTTGTTACGTAAACCTTAGTATCATTTATGTATTTGTTTTTATTGATTGCATCTTTATTATCGGACACTACATGTCTATTATTTTTTGTGATGTTTTGATTGGGAAAGAGGTTCAAGATGATCGAACTATAATTATGATATGAATTGTGTCAAGAATGAAAAAGTCGATAACTTGGTATGATGCTGTTACAGGGAAAACTCTGCTGAATTTTTTGTTAAAAAAAATTACACCGAAGAAAAATTAACACTTATAAGTAAATATGGTTTTTGGGGTCATGACATTAGTATTATTGAGGGGGTGTTTAAAAATGTGATAATGTTTGCTTTTCAAGATGTTTTTTATTCGAAAAATTATTTTTAATATCAGCACATCAAAACGATTTAAAAATATAAGAAAATAATAATTCTAAATAAAAAATATTAATTTCTTTTTGGAAAACACGTTCACAAACGGACCACAAGTGAAAGCTCTGTTGCTTTTTAATTCAATAACAAGTTGGTTCAACATCAAGGATTATATATATATATATATCAAAGAATACATTCAATCTAATAGAATATGTTAGATTTAAATTTGTAACGATTTAGTTAAGGAAGCTCTGAAATAGAATGAAATGACCATAAACTTCAATTTATAATAAGAGTTAAAATAAAATGTAGGTGATTAAAGAATTTGGCTGGATGGTTTCTTTCAGAGGTAATTCCTGAAATGCAGCGAGAATCATTTGCTGTAGCAAAAACATCATCATGAAAGAGAAACATCCTTTGTTTTCTTGGAAGTAGTTCTGTCCCTGCAGATCAATTGCATGTCTCGGGAACCACGAGAAAAGAAAAGCACATGACATGGACAAGTGTTTTTGGACCTGTGGCCCCGTACAGTGCTGCCATCGTGGTCCACAACAGGTGTAATAGGCCCCCAATGGACCCAAACCCTAGCCACTGGTTTGAACTCGGTTCAATTGCCCACTGCCGATCCCCTGTGGCTCGTGTCCACAGAAAGCGAAATGACCCTCGCGTTCCCATCAAAGTACAACAAGACGCCTGCCGTATTTTCAAACATAAAATTGGATTCCCGTTACCGTGATATCATCATGCCTATTCCATTCCTGAAACATTCAATTTATGTTTTTACCATTTTACCCCTCTGACCAGTTATATTTATATTTCTAGCTGACATTTCTTAAATGTTTACAAATAATTTAGATATAAAATATCAAAATTATATGGGGGAAAAAAACATTAATTGAAGCTTATTTGTCGAAGCATAACTTAACTTCACAAGGACAACATTAGGAGATGAGAAGAATTCATACAACGAGGCAGGGCACTCATTAAGTGTCGAGGGGCATACCTACCCGCCAGCTCGATGAAAGGAACCAATGATGCATGTCACAGCCAGCAAAGCATCATCCATCGTGAGTGAGAGCAGGGGGCCCCCCTTGCTACGTGCATCTCCACGAGCTTTATCCACTTGCCACCTTTGTTAATCATGTATTATTATTATTATTATTAGTGATCAAATTAACATAAATTAAACAGGATTGATTAATCGTATATAAATCTTCTTCTTCAAAAATAAACTGTGATAATAATTTCGACATGAACATGGAATATAGTTCGGCTTGGAAACTATTACAGGAGGAGCTCAGGATAATCCTTGGAATCAACTTAAACAAGGGAGCTGGAACAGAAATTGTATTTAATAATAATAATAATCTGTATTTATTTCCCACTAGAGATTAGATTAAGAGAGGGCGTGGGGCCCACATTGGCTGTCTGTCCATCCATCCGGGTCCACCTTTTCTTTTCTCTTTTTTTTTTTTTTCAACATTTTCACCCTCTCTTCTCCTCCCCCTCTTGCCAGCCAACAAATCATGAATCCTCCTCCTCCCACCCCTCCCCCTCCCCCTCCATCCCCACCAGCATCATCGATAAATATTTACTCCTGTCAATACTATTAGTATCACCCTCCTAAAAAAGATTCTTCCTTTTCCTTTCTTTTTTGACACAGTACCCTCTCTTTCTCTGTAGTATACCGAGTATTGACCATCCAACTTTTATTTTCCCACATAACACAAGTCCAACTCTCCCTTCTCTCTTTCTGTTTTCCATCCCACCGACCTCACCCCACTTCAACTCTAGGGTTTCTTTTTCTTTCCCCTTTTCACTTTCTTCCTTTTATTGTGATTGTGATTCTTTCTCCCCCTATTCAACCCCATCACTTTGCTTTCCGATCTTTGTCAAAAAACAACACTCCTCTTTCTTGATCCCTTTAGAATTCAATGGATTCTCAGTATATCTCATCAAATTCTGGGGCTTCTCTTTTAAACCAGCATGTCACTTCTTAGCACCCTCTTCTTTCCTTTCCTTTTTATTCTTCGAATCTTATAAAAATTTTGAATTTTGAACTAGCCTTTTCTTGCTTCTTCTTCTCGTGTTTCTCTTTTTGGGTTTTGTTGTTTGAATTGAATTCAATTGTCAATATGGCTTATCAAGCGGTTCCGGGTCCTAGCTCGGGATCGAGCTCAAGCTCAGGGTTTCAATACATGAATTCTCCATTTGGAGATACAACTTATACTAAGGTCTTTGTTGGGGGGCTTGCTTGGGAGACCCAGAGCGAGACCATGCGTCGTTATTTCGAGCAGTTTGGTGATATTCTCGAGGCTGTTGTGATCACCGATAAGAACACTGGCCGATCAAAAGGCTATGGTTTTGTTAGTATTTACTCATTCACTTACTCATGCTTGATTAATTGTCGTTTTGATCAAGGTTATCTTGTGCTTATTTTGATGATTAAAAGTGATCTAGATAGCTGTTAAATTCTGGATTTTTTCCATTGTGGATAAATGGGCTGTGTTTTTATTTGATGGATGAAGAATGACATGGGTTTTTGAATTGTATTTGTGTGGAGGGTGTAGGTAACTTTCCGAGAACCAGAGGCAGCTAGGAGAGCCTGTGCTGATCCTACTCCGATGATCGATGGGAGACGGGCTAACTGTAATTTGGCTTCACTTGGACGACCTCGGCCACCACAGCCTTATGGTATCGGTTTTTCTAAATGCAAGAACAATTTTGTACTGGATAAGGAATCTTGAAAGCCAATATGATTCAATTCTTTTGTTTTATTCGGGCTAATTTCCTCTGCTTGCTGCTTTGTTTCTAGTTGGACGTCTGAGACCAGCTCCCCCATACATTGCAAGTGTGCAAACCCCCAGAGGGACTTATGCTGGAAGTTTTGGCTACCAGCAACCAGTTTCTTATGGCTACCAACAAGGCTTGATGTATCATCCATATGGGTAGGTTTTATGCTACATTCCAAAGTAAACAATAATTCTACTTGTTGCAGTTAAAAAGTTTCCTCAATTTGGCTGGTACAAAGTATCAAATTCAATTTCATGATATGTGAAGAAGGATTTTTTTTAAAAAATTTTTTTTGTCCTCCTTATTTATGTGTTATCTGAAGTCATGTATTCATTTTTGCATTTACGTATCTGGTTGGCTTTTTAAAGACGCTATGGCAATGCCATATTTTGTTTCCTGTCAATTCCTGCTAACTTTCCCAGGAGTTGCGCTTAGAATTTAGTAGAGTTCAATATGGAATTTTATGTCAGCTCATGGTTAATTTGTAAATATCTGTTTTTTTAGGCTAGTTGACTAAAATTTGATGGGTCATGGTTAAATTTTAGGTGTAGTTTCTATTGTTCGCAATACTGATGTCTACTTTAATATATAGGCAGAACCCTAACTTCAACTCTAGAAGTAGTCTTTATTGCGTATGCTCTGCATTTACTCATCAACCTATGTTGTGAAGCGAATGAAACTATGGATAGTGGCCACGGTTTTCAAGTTAGATTGGGTATATGTCCTTTGCAACTACTTTCTCTTTTTTACATTTCCCAGCTCCCTTATACGTGGCTATTCATATACACACCAATCACATCATTGAACTTCAGTTTGAGATTTCTAGCTGCTCTAGAAGTAAGTCTGTTTCCTAGAATTCGGGGTTCCTTTTGTCCAAGTTACAGTGATGTGACATGGTGTGATTGGTAATTGCAGGAATGCAAAAAGTGGTAGTTGCAGAGGATATGTGCCCCAGCTCATTGTTTATTGAACAGGCAAGATCACAGTCATGGTTTGAAATGTGTATATAGAAAAGAAAATAAACTGGAAACATTAGTTTTTGGGGTGTGGTGCCCATCGCACTGTGCATTTATCCTTTGGACATATTTGAGAGAGAGCTCATTTTTAGGAGAAGTAACCATGTAGTTTTCTTGAAAAATCCTGGATTCTTTCAGTGTTATGATGATATGTTTACGTTGCTCTCTCCATGTAATATGATTTCTATGTAAAATTCCTTTCCCTATACTGATCTTTTTGCCATCTCTATGGTTGGTTCATCTATTCAGCTATGCAGCATATGGACCTGAATACGTTTATCAACAGGTAAATGGTGACAGGAATTAGGATCTTTTTCTTGGGTTTTTAAACTTTCTTAAAACTACTAAGATGACTTGATACTGATTATTGTTGCTGTCTTCCTACTAGCAGGGTGTTTACAACCCTTATGCTGCTGGCCAGCAGTACCTTCAGATATATGGAGTTCCTGGAACAGTGAACACAGGCATGTATCCTTATGGGCAGTTCGGTCAAAATGTTCCTGGAGGTCATGGTTATACAACAATGCAAGGATATGCTGTGCCAGGTCATCATATTATGCAGTTTGGTGGACCAGTTGTCAATGCAATGACAACTTCACCTTTGCCAACGATTCAAGCACCATATCCTACAGGTTAACATTTCAGCTCAAAATCTCTTCACTGTTCCGTTCAAATGTCAAGGACATGAGAAAACTAGCTGATGTCTGATCTTGTCTATATTTTTCATAGCTACTTTTGGCATCATAAATTGACTTCATGCACAAAAGTGCTAAGAAATTAGTTGTGAAAGTGAGGGGAAATTCCGTTCACAGAGAGAAACTATTGAAATGGTACCTGTTGTGGGCTCAGAAACAAGTAGAACCCTTTGAGGAGGGGACTAATAATCGTCTTAAACTTTCGATGATAAAGGGAGGGTAAAAAATCCTACCAAAGAAGTGGCATTGTTATGCAATTAACTGATGAATGTTGCATAAAAAAATGACCACACTGGTAAACCTGATTGAGGAAATGCATTGGTTTGCAGGTATAGCTGCAGCTGTTCCAGCACAGCAACAGTTTATTGTTCCCGCTCCTTCTCCTCAATATATGCATAGTAGCGGTTCTGACCAAACCACTGGGTGAGGAGCTGATCAAGGTGAGTGGCATCAAACGGCCATGGGAAGTATGGCACAATGTTTTCAGACCTATGCTGCCACCATTATGTTGTAACATGGACCGATTGTTTTTCAATCTTAGGTATCCTTAAGACTGCAGCAGGACTAAGAGCAGCGGAACTGCTACTTGTGTGGCGGGCTTCGAATCTAGCCTTGCAAACTATTTACCTTGCATTCTAGAGGTACAATCTTTGAGTTTTCTGTAAGCATGCATATTTACTGCTAAATGAGAGCTTGTCCTGTACTGAACTAGAAACTACGGTACTTAAAATTACTACCCTATTGTTATTTAGAAAGTAAACCTCGATTTTGGCGAGTCTCAAACCATACTGTGAAGGCATAAACCATCCCCTTCACTTTGTTGGAGTCCAGTATCAACCTTTTTTTGAAACTATATTACTGAAACTATGCCACTCATTCTTGGTGGTTTACATGTAGCATGAGGCCCTTAAGATAATTGCATGGAAAGTATTAATCTTACAGATTTGATGTTGTGCAGGTCATACGTAATCATGCTCACCAGAGAAGTCGAGGGGGATCTGAGCCGCCCCGAACAGGTGGAGAAGGGATGTGGGAAATTCTTCCTTTACCCTAGTGTATAGAAAACTCTTGTATGCTGCCAAAACTCAGGAAGAGTAACAGGCAGCATTGCATTTTATGGATGCTGGAATTGGTTCCTGGCAGCCATATCATAGGAATAATAAGAAACCGTAAAAAGAAACCATCATGTTAGAATCAACATATGATTCTTTTATAGTCTAGTAGTCCCAGCATTTGGGTGTATAGGTAGTCTCGTGTCTTTGTTGGTGTCCTGCATTGTATTTAACCATCACTGGTGCTTTGTTCATACTAGTACTAGCGGTTCTCCCGTTTTTCGGGCTCTCAAGTCTTTGTAATTCGGATCATATGGAATGCAGACCTCAAAACATGGGGGAAGCTTCACGTATATTTAATTTCAAAAAAAAAAAAAAAAAATTGTGTGTGGACGGTCGTCTCCTTGCAAGGTCTGCCCAATTATCTTGTCTAAGAACTTTGGTTCAAGCGTTTTGGCCCCTTCAAGCAGCAGGAGGGAGAGGAGAAACTACGTATAAAGAGGTAAGCGAAGTGTCCATTGTACGGAACTGACTCCCCTTTCACAAGAATCTGCTACATGGTCGCATCCATTTATTTGCAGGTTGGTGGCTCAACAGTTTGCCTTGTGTGTTTGGCTTTATAAAATTGGGATTTGTGAATTTGCAAAGCGCGTGTTGCCAAACAGACACTAAGAGAAAGGAATATTTTATTTGTGTTTTACATAAATGAAGTCACTAATTGAACTTCCTCTAAAAGGGTTGAACCGACCGAAAGCAAATTAAGTCAAACAATTTGGCAACACCCCAACATTCGACAATTGTATTCACTCGGTACAAGGAGTTTAAAGTGAAATTACAGGTGCTATAAAGTTTAGAAAATATTAAATACATGGAGAGTTGTATTTTTCCATCTCACAAAAACATGAGATTCATAATGTGAGATGGAGAAGGACAGCTCTTCCCATGCTAAATAATTACCATAAATTAGTCTATAGTTTAGAAAAAATAATCAATTGGTTCCTGCAGCTTCAAGAAATATATATGTTTCTTGAAACTATAGACTATATATGTATTTTAAAATTTATCTATAACTTTTTTCTTCATTCTATTTTTAATTTTGATACATACAAAAAAGAAAAAAAAATAGAATGGATGGAATAATTAACAAGAAAAGAACGAATTTATTAAAACAACTAATATTAAAATACTGATAAAAAAATATTTGATTATTTTTAAAATTACTGGGATTAATTAATTTATTCTAATACAAGGACCAAGTCATAATTAATCCCTCGTCATTTTATAATTCAGTCATTGGATGCACTGACCAAACTACGTCGCTTTAACGGGAGCAGAACAGCACACCACTCTCTATCCTCAAAAGGAAGGAGCCTGCTCGTTAAAAACATAAAAGAGAGAAATTACGACTGGGTAAAAAATTCCCACCTTCAGCAACAGCAGAGCGCTCTCTCTCTCTCTCTCTCTCTCTCATTCGAGCGCCTATAACAGCAGTCATGGCCTCAGTATCACCCGCACCACCATCTCTCAACCCCAAAATCCCTCTATCCTCTACCGTCAAACCTGAGATTCAACCTCCCACAACCGCCGCACCTTCTCCCCGACCACCACAACCACCTCCTCCCTCCTCCGAACCCGACGTCGTCCACATCCCTAGCTACTCCCGTAAGTCCTCCAAAACCCTTATCCATCATCCCTACATGATTGCATTATATTTGAATTAATTATTTTTTGTTTTTTTATAGGCTGGTTTTCATGGGACAACATACACGAATGCGAGGTCCGATTCCTCCCAGAATTCTTCGATTCGCGATCGCCTTCGAAAAACCCTAGTGTTTACAAGTACTACAGGAACTCAATCATCTCCCAATTCAGGAAAAACCCTTCCGCCAAACTCACTTTTACTGAAATCAGGAAGACTCTCGTAGGCGATGTGGGGTCCATTCGTAGGGTTTTTGATTTCTTGGATGCTTGGGGTTTGATCAATTACTCCCCTTTGAATAAGCAATTGAAGTGGGAAGATGGCAAGGATTCTTCTTCCAAGACTGCTGCTTCGCCCGCCGGTGGTGGTGGTGGTGGTGATGGAGGGACTGCCGGTGATGCTAATGCTAGTAATACTAAGGACAATTGTAAGAGATTGTGCAGTGGTTGTAAGTCTCTCTGTAGCATTGCTTGCTTCTTTTGCGATAAGGTAACTTTCTCTTGTTCTAGCAAATGCTTTTTTCAATCTAGGGATTGATGTTGTCTTTGTTTTCTTGATTTTGAATTTTGATGCAACGCTTGGTTTAATTCAATGTCTAGAGCACATGCCTGTGTGTAATGTAATAATTGGATGTTAATGTCGGACAGTGGTGTTTGAGTTTTTTTGTGTAAGCTAATGTATGAATGAGATGGTATATGAATGGTTTGGATTATTGTTTACTGTTTGTTATTGTTATACAGTATGATATAACTCTTTGTGCCCGGTGCTATGTGCGTGGAAACTATCGGGTTGGTGTCAGTTCATCGGATTTCAGGCGGGTGGAGATAAGTGAAGAGGCAAGGACAGATTGGACAGAGAAAGAGACTTTGCAACTTCTTGAAGCTGTTATGCATTATAGGGATGACTGGAAGAAGGTTGCGCAACATGTTGGTGGTAGAAGTGAGAAGGACTGCATTACTCATTTTATCAAGCTTCCTTTTGGAGAGGTTTTTACTGATTATACAGACGTAGGGGATGTTGACAGCAAGTATAACCAAATAAAGGACTGTGATGATGATGAATCTGGACCAAACGGTAATGGTTCTCCATCCCCAAGTAAAAAAATACGTCTCTCACCTCTTGTGGATGCAAGCAACCCAATAATGGCTCAGGTATAGTCTTCCATTCATTTTTAAGTTTGAAAGTACTGAAGAATTTTACCAAAAATGTTTGTCTCAGAAAAAAATGAAAAGATCATGGCTACAAAAAAAAGAGAGAGGGCATTTTCAATCAAAATTCATAGAACTTTGAGATTTAGACGTATGTGTGCTGGATTTGATTGGTTTAGGAACCACTTGGTTGACCAAAACTTGACCGCATCCTGTGCAACAAAAATATTGTCCGTGAGACTATTTTTTGATCTTCAAACAATAATTAAAAGTGACCTGGTATAATTTCCTCCCTTGCTTCCTTGAACATACGCTTAATAATCAACCTTGATTTGCATCATACTTGGTTTCAATTTTGTTGTGGTGTGAATCCATGTAGTGTCATTTTTTTATTAATTTGATGTCAAATATGCACTGATATATTTATTTGAAATTTTCTCAGGCTGCTTTTTTATCAGCTTTGGCGGGCACAGAGGTTGCAGAAGCTGCGGCTCGAGCAGCTGTAACTACTCTGACTGAGGTGGAACATGGAGGAAGTAAAGGAAGTCTTGAATTTGTTTCCAGGGTTACAAAACACCTAGGTATGATCAGCTTCTCCAAAATATTGCGTTGGTGCACTGATGTGAAATAGATTCTCTAGGCTGTATGCTTTTGTTATTATGAAAAGCTAGGGTTTGGTCAGTTGGGAATATTCTAATCATCTTTACTAGTTTTCAAGGGGTTTTACACAATTTACTTAGATTGTGAGCAATAAGCCTACAAATTGCCATCCATATCCTATCAAAATAATGGAATCTTAGTCCAGACTCAAGTACTGAGTGAGTCCTTTTGCTGCATCTGTAGCAAGGAGCAAGGTTGATAGATAAAACCCGTTCAAATTAATCAATGAAAGGAAGTTCATTTGTCAATATCCCTGTTACATTTGCCAATCAAATATTTTATATCTTCCATACATCACCTAATTAAAGAGTTGTTGCGCTCAGTCTTGCTATGATCAGGAATGTTAATTTATCTAGACCATCCAACTCTCATAACATAATGAGTTTTTGTTCTCTGGGTACAGATTCTGGTGTTGCATCAAATGGTGACACCAATCTAAGCGCTTCAGTAAAAGCTTGTTTGGATGCGAATTCGCTCCTGGAGAAGGAAGAGTTGGATTTGGAGAGAGCAATTTCCAGGATTACAGAAGTTCAGGTGCACAGGATTCTTTATCCATACCTTTTTCACTCTTGAACGTGTCGATGGTTATTAACAATCTCAAGGTTTTGCAGATGAAAGAGATTCAAGATAAGATTCTTCGGTTTGAGGAGTTGGATTTGCAGATGGAGAAAGAGTGGCAGCAGCTGGACCAAATGAAGAACCTTCTCTTTGCTGACCAGCTCAGCGTTTTATCTAAAAGAAGTGTAACAACAAAAATCGACGAACGTGGTTCAACACTGAAAGCAGAGGAACGAGGGGATGAAAATGCAAAAACTGATTGATGTATTCAATTTTTATATTAATCAAATGCTAATTTATTTTCATTCTGAGACCTCCCCATTTTCATTCTCAGGTCACAATAAATCGGTATATAGCAAAGCAATCTGAAATTTATGTCACAACTTACCAGCGACTAATTTATTTTTGTGGCTTATGGTACTTTTGAAACAGTAAGTTGACTTTTAAAATTATATG
>Ga0325402_1001331_pt1 | contig 19973 bp, 14 predicted proteins | sample PopdelMetagenome_22_FD_207212 | JGI IMG/M metagenome (GOLD analysis project Ga0325402, IMG submission 207212) | Populus deltoides microbial communities from Bellville, Georgia, United States - Xylem-PdKOR-R3 | ecosystem: Host-associated > Plants > Phyllosphere > Stem > Wood/Secondary xylem...
GTAAGATTGTTTTGGTGGTGTTAAATTTTAAATTTTTAGATGGGTTTTGGTATGTTTTGTTTATGCTTGGGATTGCCATTTTTTTTAGTGGTTGCATTTTTGTGCAAGATTAGTTTGTCATGGACCACCGGAGGAAGTTTGGAGTAGGTAAATTGAATGAGCTTGATTAAGATTGTGTAGGAATCGGCTTATATATACTTGGTATTAGGGATTTGGAAGAAAAGTGCCATGAGTCATGAAGGATTTGTAAATTCATAGCATTTAATTACCTGAGAATTGCTTGTGACCAAGATATTTTGGGGTTCAGAATGACTAATGCTGCTTGATTTTAAGCTGGGATTTTAATCCTTAATTATGAACAGATTTTGCTGATATGTGAAATAGTGATATGAAGTTTCTGTTTGTCTTCTTGCTTCGAGCAACGATTATGGAACTATTTGAAATACTAGAAAGATGTGATTTTTTCATACTAGATTTGTATCTTTTTTTTTTTATTATTACATTAGTTCTGGATTTTATGGGACCAGACTTAGAAGTTTAAAAATTTGTTTCATGGCATCCGTTATGCTTTGACCTTACAAGTCGAAAATAGCCTTCAGATGCCATCATGGTAGATAACATGATGGCATCCATGATAACTGTTCCATGTTCTCCATATTAATTATCGTATTTGTCTCCAGCAGAGTAATATTTTGGCTACAAATTAACAAGAGACTATCATAGGGATTATTTAAGCAAGTTGATGCATGAAAAGACGAGTCTCTATTTATAGGTAGCCACTACAAGTAGCTTCGGAGACCACAAATACAAGGCAAGTCTCTCTAGTAATCCTTCCACTACAAGTAGCTTCGGAGATAGAAAATAGCGATTTATTTGCTATCATAGGGATGATTCTGAACAGAGGGGCTTAATTTCATTTTCTTCCACCAACAATGCCTTCTTGTCAACGTTCAGCCCCATGATAATCGATCTAGCGTCCCCATTTGCACATTACCATATCTTGCATAAGCCACGAGGAACCAATCACAACAAAACAGGATTGGAAACCATGACCATAACGGGTGCTGTGAAATGAATATTGAAACAGATGGGTGAATTTGATGCAGAAATCTTCTCTTTCTCCAAAAAAAGAAAAAACGAAAAGTAGAGAGGAGACAATGAAGCTTGCTTACCGGTCATGGCATTTCACCAGGGGGCTCTGCTTCTAACTGTGAAATGTATCTTCTTGTGGGTAAGAGGCAAGGTCTTCCAAAATGCTCAACTGTGTTCAACAAACTTTCAGGATCTACTTCAATTTTCTTAAGAGAATGGGAAATAATGATCGGGATCCTCGTTAGCTGCGGGCAATCACCCACAGTAATTTCTTCGAGAGAATTGCATTGAAGTCTTCCAGAATAAATGCTTTTCAAATTTGGTAATTTCTTCAATACCAAAACCCTCAGTCTCGTAGTATCAAAACTTCCAGAATAAACTACCATCAATTTCTTCAAGTTTTCATGTACCAAAACTTCACCACTTCCCATTATCTCCTGCATGTTGTCACAATCTTCGACTACAATCACTTCCACTCGGAGTGTAGACAACAACCAAGGAGGGAGCAGCACCATCATCCCATGACATCTATGTATCACGATCTCTCTGAGATTGTAGAAGACACCAGAACTACCTAGCTCTGAAGGTCCTTCAAAAAGGGTTTCTAAGATTATCAAACCATCAAGGTGTAGAATCTCAAGCCCTCCAATTTGATATAGTGGACATAACCTTCTCATGTCTAGACAACTCACAATAACTACTTTTGTAAAGAAGTGCATGGGCAGACAAATTGCACTGTCAATCATGAGGTCATAAAACCAAGCCTCTTTAATTAACCCTGACTTCGATCTTGTATAATTTAGATCTTCAAGTGAAGAGAAACAAGGTCGTCCCACAGTAATCTTGCAAGCAATTAGTGAAGTGCTCCGGAAAAATCCGAAATCGTCTAGATCACGGAAGTTGCATTCCAAAGTTTCCAATTCATATAATCTGAAAACTTCATCTCCTCTAACTGAGAGAACAACTCCAAATCCCTGATGAAGCTTGAGGAACTGTAATTTGGAGAGTTCGGGTAAAATACCCGGCCGTAAAACACGCACCACACTTTGATCAAGATTAAGATACCTGAGATCCTTCAGACTTTCCATTCCCTCAGGCAAATCTTCAAGTCCAGTGTAACTGAGATCCAACTTCTTCAATGCCTCAAGCTTCTTCAAGGAAAAATGTCAGCTTTCTCTTGAAGGTGATCAAGAATATGTGTAGCCAAAGTTGTCTTTCCGACTCCCCCCATCCCGTAAATGCCAAAGCATGAGACCTCATCATTCAACAACCAAGAGCAGACATCCTTCATATTTCTTTTAAACGCTTGGCCCACTATCTTCGTTGTCAGATCATATCTTGTAGTCCTAGAACGCTTATGTAGAGGCCTTTTAGAAGAGCTTCCTCTCACAAAAAAAGACTCTGTTCTCTGTCTAGTCTCGGGTTTATCTGGCACAAGAACGGCAGGAGCTCTAGGTTCCTCGACAAGCTCAGTGATCTCCCCCCTAGTCAGAAAACCCTTCCATCCTCGTTCATCCGAAAGAGGTTGTTCTTCTTGTTCCATTTCTAAGCCCCGCAAAGCAGTTGAAGCTGCATTAATTCCCTCGTTATTGCTTGAACTTGGCACACTCTTATCTACAGGCATTTTAGAACAGCTTCCTCTCTCGGTAACAGCCTGCATCAATTCCCAAGTCATGTTCTCTGTACCACTGCTTAACTCAACATTTCTCATCAATGAATATGGGATGTTATTCATATCCATTTCAAATGGTTGATCTGCTGGCTCTATTCCCAATCCAGTCTCAGGTGCATCAGGCATAAGCATGCCAGGGGCTCTGGTTTCCTCAGTAAGCAAAAACTCTCCCCCAATCTTCCCATCTATCCAAAAATCATCCAAAAGAGATTGTCCTTGTTGTTGCATTTCTAAATCTTGCGCAGGATCTGAATCTGCAGTAACTATTATATTATTGCTTGAACTTGACATACTACCACGCATTCTGTCAGGAAGCTTATCAAACGCTGCTAGTTGAACTTCTGGAGTTACTTTTTCACAAATTTTAACACCACCCCTTTCAACTTTTGCCAGATGACATTTCATCCTTGTAGCTTTAGTATCTCTAGCCAATTTCTTCTCACAAAAAATGCACTTCAATAAACCATCATCCATTTTCTCAAAATAACTCCGAAATGGATCGCTTCCTCCACCCATTTTTTCTTCTGTGTCCCTACCTACAGACATAACAAAGAACTTTCAGAATATTGAATTAAAATGGAACTTAAACTAATTGAAAAAAAGAAGAATCTAAGTTTAATATAAAAAAATTGATTACAAGTGTTTCACTGTCTAAACCAAAGTCAAGTTAAACCACTCCAAAGATCAAAGTGTTCTTTTCTTTTTACTTTCCCAACAATTCTACAACTGCTCATATCAGTAATTGAATAACCAGTATGTTTCCTTTTGCTTAGAAGAATCAAACTACATGAGTTGGAAAAGAAATGGTATGAACTTAGAGCTAAAATTAATGAAACTTAATTACCTGAGCAGCAGAAGCAACAAAATGTATCCAAAGATTTGATTAAATCAGAAGAAAGAAGATGGACGGGGAAGTGTAAGTGTGTTGGAGACGAGTGATAGAGCTTAACGGCTTGCGTGGTTGTGGATAAGGATAGATTCAGACAGTCAGAGAAGCAGATGACAGTGAAAAAAAGTAAAATGGACTTCTGTCGTTCATGGATGTCATATGGACATGTTGTTGGTCTTCCAGGAAGCGGACCCGGCGAGGGGTGCTCTAGTGAAGGCGTGGGGGTAGGCGGTGGCTGATGATAGTCTCCTCGTGTGGTGGACAGCACGCTAACTTTGCAAACGATGAGAAAGAGCACGATCCACCACAAAACAGCAGAAGAGAAAGCAGTAGGCCGAGAGAAGAAAAGGAAGCATGAGCAGAGGTGACCGAGAGAGAAGTAGAGCTGACCTAGAGAGCGGTATCTTCACAAATGGAGAGGTTTGTGTTTTCTGTAGTTGGTAGAAAAAAGATACAGACGATGAGAGACATCTGATATGGAGTGTGTTTGGGATTGCGTGAATGACCCAACACAGGAGGGTTAGTCAAGAAAAATCATTTATAAAATATTTTTTAATAGTAGGTTATATCATAAAAAATAATAAAAAATAATTTATTTATATTTTAATTATTTTTCAAGTTTATTAAAAAAATAAAAATTAATAATAAAAAATAGAGAATAAATCTGATAAATAAAAATTTAATTGAGGATAAAATTGAAAAAAATAATTTCATAAATTATATTAAATAAGATAAATATTAATTAAAATAATAAGAATCAAATATAATAAATAAAAAAATTCAATTAAAAAAATAACAATCAAAAGAGAATAAAGACTAAATATAATACAAAAATTAAATTTTAAATGATAAAATTAAAAAAAATCAAAATAAAATATATAGAAACTCAAATATTGAGGATTAAATTTGATATAATCAATAAATAATAAAATATTTTTTAAATTTAGTCTACTTTTTTATATATTAATGTCAAAAATTAAAAATTAAAACTAAAAATAATATTTTAAAATATTTTTAAAAGAAAAATTATTTTAAAAAATACCATATATTTGAATTCCACAAAATTTTGTCATTTTAGGTTTTATCTCAATCATACCTCAACAATATTTATTTATAAAACATACAATTAATTTATTTATTTTAATAAATTTATTTATTTTAATATATTTTATTGTTTTAATGTATTAATATCAAAAATAAATTTTAAAAAATTAAAAAAATTAAAAATTAATTAAGACCTCTCTATCAAACACCATTAATTTTCTCTTCTTTCCATTGCATCTTTGGCTTCTACGCCTGCAAATCTTGACAACCAGGGACAGTTTATGCATATCTTGACATGTCTTGCAGAGGAAACACAAGCACCCTACTTTCCATTCAGCTAGTTAAACGACAACAACACGTTCCAAACAGAAGATGCTTCAACTAAACTGACCTTATTCTATTTTTTTCAGCATTTTTATAAGAAAATACAATTTCTATTGAACTCCTGTTGAAAACACAAATTCACGAAATGCAAATATCTTCTTCTTCTTCTTCTTCTTCTTCTTCTTCTTCTTTTTTAGAACGTGATCATCAAATCATTTAACGTCCAAAGATTAGAGCGTGAAGAAAATAAATTTTGGTACTAAAACATCAATCTCTAAAACAATAAAAACTAGATTATCAGTTGAGACAGATAGAGTCTTGAAGTACAAGGATAGAATAGTGACTAGTACATAAGGCACTTTGAATAGCAAGTTGGTTAGTGTAATGCATGTTTCTTACATGGCCTTTCCATGATTACTTCAACCTTTACCAGTACCTAAGAGAGCTTCGACAAACATCTCGATAGACTTTGTTGAAGGCTTGCTAGTTTCAAAAGAAAAGGATGCTGTCATCTCTATAGTGGACAGATTCATTAAATATGCACATTTTATAGCTATTTCGTATCCATTCACTACACTCGACATAATATAGGTATTCCTGGAATAATTTTATAAATTACATAGGTTGCTAGCAGAAATTTTTATTGACAAAGATAAAATCTTTACTAGTTTATTCTGGAAAGAACTGTTTAAGATATTAGGGGTGAAATTGCTTTTGAGTTTAGCTTATCACCCATAATTTTATGATAGACAATCAGAAAAAGGTTAGCTAGTGTTTTGAGACATACTTGTGATGTATGAGCATGCACAAACCTTAGATGGTACAATTCATGTTGTCATTCTGCTATTAAAATATCAACCACCTAATAGGGAAATGATGATTCAGGGGATAACCTTAGAGTTGAAATGAATCGATTACTTAGATCACAGCTTGAAATGGCAAGGAACAAAAGATGAAATAGTTAGCTGATAAGAAGAGAACTGAGAGAGAATTTTTGGTTGGTGAGCTGGTATTTCTTAAACTTCAGCCTTATAGGCAAACTAGTATTGCTCTCCAATGAAGTATCAAATCAAATCCTAGCTCCTGCACTGCAGATTTGAGATCAAATTGAGAGCTTCTCCTATGCAATTAAAAGGGGCCTTTTGCTGATGTTCACGGGAAGGGACTGGAGTTTGACGCTATGGGAACCAGGATGTGTTTTTTTTTTTTGGTTTCAGCACCTCGAGTTTGCTTACTGTGGCTCCTGTTGTTGCCCCTTTTTTTCTTTTAATATAGCTGGTTTTTTCAAACTTGGATGCAATTTTCAATTTTTGCTTTTCCCAGGATCGAATTAGGTTGCTCGCTATCTTGCAGGCCCTTTCTTTTCCTTTGCTTGTTTTCCTGCAGAGTGGTTGCTTTGTTGCAATGGTATTTGACCTCCTTTTAGTTTTTACTGGAGTGAGGAAATGTATTAAAATAATATATTTTTATATATTTTAAAAGTTATTTTTGATATTAATATATTAAAATATTAATTTAAAAAAAATTAAATTTTTTTTTTAATTTTTTAAAACACAAAATATAATTTTGTAAAAACAATGCCAAAGAGTTCGACGAGGCTGATAGCTTCTGCTGGACTGACTTTGTACTGATTGAAGAGCTATTTACAGGCATTTTCACTTCAAGATTGTTAGTTCAAACTATGGTACTCTTACCAAGGCTAGAAAAACTAGATTGTGATTCTAGTTTACTTCTTCTTCAAGTAGAAAGGAGGGCTAGGAAAGAGTCAACAGCCCTATATCGACATTGAAAGCATACAAGAAGGTGATTCTAAATTATAAAAAATCAGATGAATAAACTCTCTTCATAATTGGTTTTTGACGCAGCAGAAAACGGTAAATGAATATGACCAACGTCAATATTCCGTAAATGATTTACAACGAGAGAAACTCTCAGAAAACTCAAGGTTTGTTTATTCAAAAATCAATAGCTGCCACGGTCAGAGGCCTTACAATGGTATATAAAGCAAAACCCTAACCTAACCCATGACGGATAAGGAAACGACACAAAACATTAAATTTACCATAAATGGCAAATTTGAGATAAATGCAGAATATGAAAGGCCTATGAATCCTGAGCAAACAGGAATTGACGAAAGTCAATTCGGACTCGGGAATCAAGAGTTATGGCTAAAACAAAACTTTCTAAAAATGGAAAAAATGATGATTTCGGGGCCGAAACGATGGAATTTGGCCAAAAACTGGTGGACACCAGGGGCATAGCCGCTGACTTCCTCCGCAAACAGCGAAATGCATTGACTCGGTGAATTTCGCGGCATTCCGACTTCGACGCCCCGGCTGCCGAAATTCAGTTGCCTTTGAATTTCAGGTGATCCTTCTTGAGCACGTATGCTTCCGCTACTTGTTCTACATCAGACTCCTCCATTTGAAAAGAACTCGACCTCGAGTTAGGTTCTGGATCGGGATCAGGATACAAGTGTTCCTCTGCATAATACTGAAACAAATCTGCAACGTTGAAAGTCTTGGAAATGCCCATGGTTTCGGGAAGATCAATTACATAGGCATTATCGTTGATCTTCTTCAAAACCTGATATGGACCATATTTCTTGGGCTTCAGCTTGTTGTAAGTGCCTACAGGAAACCTTTCTTTGCGCAAGAAAACCATCACGGAATCTCCCTCTTCAAACACCTGGCGACGTCGATGCCTATCCGCCGCAGCCTTGTACTTGGCATTTGTTGCTTCCAACCTCTGCCTCACTTCCTCCTGCACGGTCTGGCCTTGTGTCGCCATGTTTTCAGCGGCCATACTAAATCCTGGGCCTCCTTTAGGTAGACGAACTAAGTCCACTGTATGTCTCGATGGTGTCACATATATCATAGCAAAAGGAGTCTTCCCCGTTGCGCTATGAACAGCACTATTGTAAGCAAACTCAGCCTGTGGCAATGCATGATCCCACTGTTTTGGTTTATCTCCACAAATGCTACGAACCAGATTTCCCAAAGTTCTGTTTGTCACCTCTGTCTGCCCATCAGTTTGCGGGTGCGCGGTTGTGCTTCAGTTCAGCGAAGTCTGAAACATCTTCCATAAAGTCACCCAAAAGTGGCTAAGGAATTTCGTGTTGCGATCGGAAGTAATGGACTGCGGCACGCCGTGAAGTCGGACCACCTCCCTGAAAAATAACCGGGCTATATGCGAAGCATCTGAGGTCTTTCGGCAAGGGATGAAGTGAGCCATTTTTGAAAACCTGTCAACCACCACAAAAACAGAATCCACCCCTCGCTGGGTGCGAGGCAACCCCAGCATAAAATCCATAGACAAATCTTCCCAAATATTGTTAGGAATAGGTAAAGGTGTGTAAAGACCAGTATTTTGCGACTGACCTTTAGATACCTGACAAATATAGCACCTCTGTACAAAATCGCCGACGTCTCTCTTCAGTTGTGGCCAGAAATATCATTCCTCTAAGCTAGCCACTGTTTTGTCCCTGCCCAAGTGTCCACTCAATCCACCCCCATGAAGGTCACGGATCAACTTCTCTCGCAGCGACATCCGGGGTATACACAGATGATTTCCGCGGAACAGATAACCTTCGCTCTCATGAAAATCGCTGACGAGGTGTTTCTCAAGGCACTTCGCCCAGATTTCTTTGAAATCCTCATCCTCCTGATATAAATCCTTTAGGCACTCAAACCCCACTATCTCATGCGCCAATGTCACCAGCAGATTGGCACGACGGCTCAACGCATCAGCAACCCGATTCAAAGCACCAGACTTGTGTCGAATAGCAAAAGGGAACTTTTGAAGGAAAGTTGCCCATCTGACATGCATGTTATCCAAGTGCTTTTGGCTATTAATAAATTTCAGAGCTTGGTGATCAGTGTACAAAACAAACTCCCGCTGCACTAGATAGTGTTCCCAATGTTTCAAAGCTCGGACCACCGCGTAAAACTCTTGGTTATACGTGCTCCACTTCTGACGAGTCTCACTCAACTTCTCACTGAAGAAGGCTACTGGCCTTTTCTCATGGGATAGCACAGCCCCAATTCCCACTCCACTTGCATCACATTCAACTTCGAAAATCTTCTCAAAACTGGGTAGGGCCAATACTGGTGCAGTGCATAGCTTCTCCTTTATCAACGCAAAGCTCGTTTCTGCCTCTTCCCCCCACTGAAATTTGCCTTTCTTCATGCACTCGGTTATCGGTGCCATGACAGTACTGAAGTTCCGAATAAATCGGTGGTAGAAAGTGGCTAATCCGTGGAAACTCCGAACTTCACCCACGGTCTTCGGTGCAGGCCATTCTCTAATTGCTCGGACCTTCTCTCCATCCACATGAATCCCCTCTGAACTCACCACATAACCCAGAAACAACAAGCTATCCGTCATAAAGCTGCACTTTTTCAGATTAAGGAATAGCTGGTTCTCTTATAGCACTCCCAACACATCCCGTAACTGCTCCACATGCTCATCCGCGGTTTTACTATAGATAAGGATATCGTCGAAGTAAACGACAACAAATTTTCCCACAAAAGGCTTCAATACCTGATTCATCACGCGCATAAAAGTGCTGGGCGCGTTGGATAACCCAAACAGCATAACCAGCCACTCATATAACCCGTCTTTGCTTTTGAATGTTGTCTTCCATTCGTCCCCTGGTCTGACCCGAATCTGGTGATATCAACTGCGGAGGTCAATTTTTGAGAATAACTTCGAGCCTTCAAGCTGATCCAACATGTCATCTAGGCGAGGAATTGGGAAGCGATACTTGACAGTTATCTTGTTGATAGCTCGGCTGTCCACACACATACGCCAACTCCCATCTTTCTTTGGCGTTAACAACGCAGGAACCGCACAAGGAGTCATGCTCTCGCGGATAAAACCCTTCTGCAACAAGTCTTCAATTTTCTCCCTCAAGACCTCGTTCTCTTTCGGACTCATCCGATAATGAGGTAGATTTGGCAGGCTGGCCCCTGGTATGAGGTCTATATGGTGCTGGACATCCCTCAAAGGCGGTAGATTATTCGGCAACTCTTCCGAAGTGATATCCCTGAACTGATTTATCAATGGTTTCAGCCTATCAGGGACTGTCACCGAAGCCTCAACTTCCCCTTCCACCACGAGGGCTTTCACTACGAGTGCATAGAACTCTGGCGCACCCTTGATGTCTGCCACAAACTCTGTATCCGAACTGGACACTGTCAAAAACGACTGCTTCCCCACTTCAGAAGCCTTACCGGACAGTGCCTTCCTTTTGTAAGGAGCCATAGCAATCTTATGTGATCCCCACGTGAACAAATAAGTATTATCCCGACCCTTGTAGGTAATATCAACATCATACTGCCACGGCCGACCCAACAACACATGACTAGCATCCATATCAATCACATCGCAAACTACTTCATCTTTATATATTTTTCCAATGGAAATAGGAACGCGACAGATTTCAGTTACCTTCACCGTGGGTCCTTTCTTGATCCAGCCGATAGTGTATGGAGTCGGGTGCTTCTCGGTTGGTAGCTTTAAGTGTTCAACTAGGCCCCTTACAACGAAGTTCTCGCAACTCCCGCTATCCACAATTAAGTTGCACACCTTCTGGCTCACGGTGCAGTATGAGCAGAAGATGTTATTCCGCTGTCCTGCATCCTCTTGCCTTGGAGTGTATAATATCCGCTGCACTACACTGTTGATTCGTTCTCCATCCTCCTCAGCGAATTCTGCCCCCTCATAACAGTCATCCTCCCCTGCATCATCCCCAGTAGTCTCTGGATCCCCTTCTTCCCCTTCGATCCAGTTGACAGGTCTACGACGATTTGGGCAAGTGTTAGAGAGATGACCAGGTTTCCGACAGCGATAACAGACTCCAGGTGCAGGTCTGGCATAAGGGTTGGGATTCAAGTTCGTGTTCGTGTTCTGATTTGGATTTCTGGGTATATTCCTGTTGCCTTGGGCTGCTTGGCTGCTGCTGCTGCTGCCGCCTCCTTCTTTGTTCTGATTCATTATGCCTGTTTGGCTACTGTTGCCACCCTTGTCTCTGGTATTAAACGAAGATTCTGGATTGTTTCGACGAAACCCTGAGACTCCTCCTCTTCGTTCCATCAGTTCAGCCTTCAATGCCAGATTATGAGCTTCCTCCACAGTCCAAACCACCTGTAACCCAATCTTATCTCGCAATGACGATTTCAATCCATTCATATACCTGGCTACGCGCTGCCCCTCCGTCTCGTTAAGATTGTTTCGCTCCAAGAGTCTAGAGAACTCCGCAGTATAATCGAACACAGACCTGGATCCTTGTGAGCAGTCTTGAAGTAATTGAAACAGATATTGTTCATAATCTGGTGGCAGAAACCTTCCTATCATCAGTTGCTTCATCCTACGCCAAGTTCTTACAAGCGCCTTCCCTTGTCGCTGCCGATTCTTCTGTAATTGATCCCACCATACTGCAGCCCCTCCTTTCAATCGGAAGGCTACAAACCTCACCATCTTTTCTTCTGGTATCTCCATCATCTCAAAGAATCGTTCCACTTCGGTAACTCAATCAAGAAAATCTTCAATTCGCAGATTCCTATTGAAACTGGGCAGATCTGCTTTCAGGCGATAATCATCTTGTTCCCTCGGACGCCTCGCAGGTGGAGGTAAACCGTATCCCATGTCATCTTCTTCATCAGAATCATCCTCACTGTCAGGTTGGATGCGAGGTGCTGGGTTGCGTCTTCTATCAACAGGTTGGCCTCTGGCAATTCCTTCAGCGCGAGCCCTGTTAACTGGTGGCCTGTTATTGGCGTTGAGGTTAACCCCGGTAGCAAGCATCTCGCGAATCTGCGCTACTTGTTGCCGCGTTTCCTCCACTGCCGCCCACAAGGCCTCTACTCCATGGTCTCCGCCAATAGAGTTTTCATCTCCTGCTTCGTTATTCGCCATCGAGTTCGGCAAATCCGTGCTCTGATACCAATTGACGCAGTAGAAAATGGTAAATGAATACGATCAACGTCAATATTCCGTAAATGATTTACAACGAGAGAAACTCTCAGAAAACTCAAGGTTTGTTTATTCAAAAATCAATAGCTGCCACGGTCAGAGGCCTTACAATGGTATATAAAGCAAAACCCTAACCTAACCCATGACGGATAAGGAAACGACACAAAACATTAAATTTACCATAAATGGCAAATTTGAGATAAATGCAGAATATGAAAGGCCTATGAATCCTGAGCAAACAGGAATTGACGAAAGTCAATTCGGACTCGGGAATCAAGAGTTATGGCTAAAACAAAACTTTCTAAAAATGGAAAAAATGACGATTTCGGGGCCGAAACGATGGAATTTGGCCAAAAACTGGTGGACATCAGGGGCATAGCCGCTGACTTCCTCCGCAAACAGCGAAACGCATTGACTCGGTGAATTTCGCGACATTCCGACTTGGACGCCCCGGCTGCCGAAATTCAGTTGCCTTTGAATTTCGGGTGATCCCTCTTGAGCATGTATGCTTCCGCTACTTGTTCTACATCATTGGTTTTTCTCATAATTGGTTTTTCTGATTTATATTCTAATAATAGGGTGTTGTTACATGGTTCTCTTTTTTGCAAATGACAAGGAGATTCAAAATGGTGTTGACCATTTCAAAGAGTCTGCAGTCATTCAAGGAGCAGGGGAATCTGCAGTGATGGAAATCACCATCCAATTAATGAATGATTATTGACTTAATCTCTATGTGCTTTATGGTAGGATTTTATTGAAGTAATAATTCAGAAGCTTTTTGTTAACTCAGAGTTGTCATGTTCAATATATAAGCTTTTAAATTGCTCAGGCACTTCAAATGAAGATGGAAGTGCGGAGGAAACTTCATGGATAGATTGCAGGTATGAAGACATTTACAGCTGAGAATTGAAGTTCGAGGGGAACTACTTGCAGTCAGTGTTGAAGAAAGCGCAAGAAACACTGCCTAAACACTTCAAAAACTGGCATCTCTCAGTTTGTTGATGTCCATGTGCTGTTGTATTGGAATTGACAAAGACAGGAGGTTCAAGCTTAAAGGATGCTAGATGTTATCTGATTGATTTTTACTAGAGATTTTCATGTTTGGTTCGCACTCCTGCTTATTATGGCCATTTTGATTACCTTCAAGCTACTCTTTCTGCTGCTCAATCCAACCTGTTACTGTTTCTTGGTAACTATATCTTCATTCTAAAGATTGATTTTCGCTTTCTCTTCTATTCTGTTTTTTTATCAGAGTTATCTCTGCATAGACAATGAACTTCGGGTGAGCCATGAAAGCCCCACAGGTTACAGCCAAGTAAACAACGAGAATGCATGCTCCCGCCAGCCTGCAAAATTTAGCACAAAGCAATCGTTTGGGTCATAGTCTAAGGCCTTAGCCCACAGCCAATCTCGAAATGGAATGATTCTTTTATTTATTTTTTATTTTTTGCATTTAGGACTCTCATTTCTTCGTATGTTTACTTTGTTTAATTTTTTAATCAAAGCTAAAACTCGGTTGACTTGATCAAGCTGATCGGATTCACAGTCTAAAAGCCCTCATCAACATAAATTATCATATTTAAAAAGGCCAAAATCATGGCCAGTTTTTGTGCACATGATCTGTTTAAGAATTCTATGTACAATGCTTGATAGTCATAGGAATATAAACATATACCTTCACCCTTTTTTAGAAGCTAAAAGGTTTAAAAACTAATAAGAATTAATTCTTAAAATTCTTAATATTGAATTAATTAGTCACTATAAATTAAGAATTAAATCTAAAAAAATCAAAAATATTTTATATATTAACTTTTCATTCATCTATAATTTGTTTAAATCATTTTAACGAAAACAAGTTTCCAACACCAAGCACATAACAACACATCTTTTTTATTTAATTTTTTTATTTGTTTTTTTAATTTAGTATTCAATTGATATCCTCTTTATATATATATATATATATATATATATATATATATATATATATATATATATATATATAATTGATTAGTCTAATTACTTTTAAAAAGTAATTAATTTTCTGAATGATTTTTTAAATTTTGTAAGGCCTCAAAGGGATTATTATAATTTGTTTTAAATCTTTTCTCTATTAAATTCTTTATCTCGATAAGTTATATTTACATGATATATTTATATTAATGAAAATCAAATATATTTAGTATCCATGATAAACTTTCAAGATAAATAAATAAAAAACTAGAAAAAATTAATACAGTAATGTTAGTCACCTATCGAATTATACTATATACTAAAATGCATTAGTTTTTAGAATTATTCTGCACTCTTTCATAGTATACTATGGACTGGAGCAAAGATGTTTTTTTTTCTATAATTTTTACTTTGTCCTTGAACTTTTATTTTGTGTGATTTGGCATTTTGAGCTCAAATAGCCTTGAACTACATTTTTTTAGAAGGGAGGGTTGAATTGAAAGATAGGGGACTGAAGTGAAAATCTCGGGTAACATAGAGGGTGGGTTGAAACTTTTGTTAACACATTCATTTTAATCCTCTATCTTTTTTAGATATTAGGTGACCAACCCCTTGAATCTTAAGAAAATACATTTTGGTACATAACTTTATTTTCCTTCTTTTTAGTCCTTTTTTATTGGGAGAAGAGGGAGGGAGTCACCGGATTCTGGCTTAGAGAGAGAAAATAACCATTGGAAAAGATTATGACCACAAAATAGTTGATATTTGTGTCAAAAGATTCCATATGATGAGAGAGTTACGCTTATGTGTTTTGTTTTTACCTTAAGAACACTTAAAAAAATATGAGCTTGGGTAGAATTTCTGTTTCAGCTGGATTTCAAGTTATGAAGCGGTTTATTGGGGTTTTTGTGGCCATGAATTAACTTAACAAGGTCTTTAGGGTCTTTTTTAGGTGTTTTGAGTAAAAAAAAGGGTTGAAAATTAGTTTTTGGATAAAAAACAAAGGACCCTATTTTTCCAGCCACCACAGTGGCTGAATTCTGGGTTACATAGACGATGCGTCATTTTTCCAGCCCATTATAATTTTTTAAAAAATAAAGGTCCGCGTGCTAGCCGTTGCTTTATTGGGTAAGACATTGGCCTTTGCTTGTTAGGCCTAACAGCACCTGACTTGATTTCTTTTTTATTATTTTTTTAATTTTTAGTTTTTTTTAAATAATTCATTATTTGTGTGTATTTTATCAAATAAATTTTGGGTTTATGTTTTAATTATATTGTGATAATTTTTAAATGATATTTGATGTGTTTAATTTTTAAAGAGGTAGATATGATTCATATGTGATTTTTTATTAATTTTATATAGATTAAATTTTTTTTTAAATATAAATATTATTAATTTATTTTTTTAAAAGATTTTTCATATGTGTAGCCTTGCATTATTTTTTTTAATTATTATTCAATAAATTTTATGTGTGTGTCAGTTTCTATTATAAAATATTATGTGTTTTTCTATTACAAATTTATTTTGATAGAGGGGTTCATTAAACATAATTAGGTAAATTACCCGTGTTGCGATGTTAGATATCTTGATCTTTATTTTTTGTTTGGTTTTCTCAATTTCATTTTTGTTTATTGTTGATGAATCTTTTTTTCATTGCTTTACACAAATGGTTATTGATTTGTTTAATTAGATGTGTGCATAAGTTTTTGATTGACATCAAAGAGTTTTTTTTAGTGTAAAAAAACATGTTGAATAATTTTATATATTCATTTTTTTTATGTTCTGATGTTTAAGATTTAATGCTTATTCTTATGATTTTTTTTTCCCTTGAATCTTTTATGAAAGTTTCATTATTTTTAGTTTCACCTTTCAATTCAAGTTTATAGTGTATTATTTTTTTTTCTTTATTCTTTTGATTTTTGTCATTTTGTTAATGTTTTTATTCTTTTCATTTTAACTCTCAAATTTAAAATTTATTGTTGCCGTTTGATTTATTTTTTATTGCAATTTTAACACTCATTATTTTTATTGTATTTTCTTGTTTTTGGATTTTTTGTGTTGTTTTTTTGTGATTTTAACCCTCACGCTTTTTTAATGTATAGTGCTTTCGATCTTATAACTTGGGTCATAATTTAAAAAGTTAACAGTAATTGATTTTTTATCTTATTTTTTTGTATTTTTCTTTCTACGCAATTATCTTTTTCTCATTTATTTTTTTTACTTTGTTAACAAATAAGATCATTGAGATATTTTAAAAATATTATGAAGATATAGTTCTATAATATTGGCAAACATTCATCTTTCGCATTGAATCGTTGGTTTTTTTTCGTTTTATTTGTTGTCGATATTTTATTTTCTAATGATATTATTAAATTAACCGAGTTAATTGAATTCATTAGAGCTAATTAACTGTATATTATATTTTTTTTATTATTTTAAATATTTATTTTTTTTCAATATTTTAATGCTAAAAAAAAATCTTAGCATATCATAGCCACCTATCTAGTATTATCTACAAACATATCATCTTATCCCATCCCATGTAACATACTCATTTAAAGCTTGACACGTGTAAGATACACACTGATGAAACCTGTGGTACAACGACACAGATATTTTATACTGATTGAGAGGTTAAGGAGCCGGTCAATATTTTATATTTCAGTCTTTTGTGGCATTAATAATGATAGAAACATTGGTCCAAACTCTTAGTTTCTTTCATGGCAAAGACTTTTCCCTCAGGTCGATGATGAAGAATATTTGTAGGGTTCTTGGTTATTTCTTCTTGTCGAGAAGCTTGTGCCTTGGAGCAATCTACCACGGTGTGCTTGTCAAGAAAGATGTCCATATTAAAGGGTAGAAGTGGTAAAGAAAAGAGATGACAGAAGAAGGATATTAACCATCCACTCCCTTTTCACGCTTCGAGCCATTGTCATGATTCCAAGAGGGGCAAACCAGCACACTCCTTCACAACAGACTCTGCAATCTGTTTCGTTTTAGGATAAAGTGTAACACCATGCCTTAATTCGTCTATGAACAAATTCCAAGCTTCACCCTCAGGAAGAGGCTCCACTTTGATTATCCTTCGGCAATCCATTTTTCGACATATGTCCAACGATCTAGTTGTGAGAATCAACTTCGACCCGTCTGTTCTAAGAGGTATTCCCTCTGCATCAGGAAGAAAATGACCCCATAAATTATCAAGAATTAAAACACATTTTATCACACTCAATGCTGTCCATAGCTCCCTGGCTCTAATCATCACATCTTTTCCATTCTGAAGACGTAAACCAAAAGCATTGGCAATGAGATCCTGCAATGCGTGAACACTAAATTCTCGAGACTCGGTAATCCAATAACCACGAGGAAAAATGTCAGGTTTCTCTTGAAGCTGATCAAGGAGATCATGTATAGCCGAAGTTTTCTTTCCGACTCCCCCCATCCCGTAAATGCCAATGCATGAGACCTCATCATTCAACAACCAAGAGCAAGCATCCTTCATATTTCTTTCAAACGCTTGGCCCACTAGCTTCGTTGTCGGATCATATCTTGTAGTCCTAGGACGCTTATGTACAGGCGTTTTAGAACAGCTTCCTCTCTCAGTAACAGCCTGCATCAATTCCCGAGTCATGCTCTCTATGCCACTGCTTAAAAAACAACTTTTACCATACTTCCAAACAACCCTCTAAATTATATGCTGATAGTTGCTAGTTGTTCTATATTTAGGCCACTTCAGTCTTCGGTGTACTAATTTAACCAGAACTTGTGGACTTATCGTTTGCATGTACATGGAGGAATAGTCAGGCCAAATGCTCCAAATAGTTCCATCTTCGAATTAAAAAGAGTAGTTAAGATGGATAGGGTGGGTATCGAATAAAAATAAAAAGAACTAAACTGGGCTTAATCTATTTTCTCAGCATTTTTATAAGAAAATACCTTTTCTAGTGAACTCCTGTTGAAAAAAAAAATCACTAATACAAATATCAAAAAACTCTCTCTTTTATTTCTTCTTCTTTTGGACTAGTATGTGATTGTCAAATCATTTTCTCTTTTCTACAACTTTTGGAATAACTTTCTCTTTTATTTCTCAATTTTACGTGAAGAAAATAAAGTTTGGTATATTAAAATATTAATTTCTAAAACAATAGGGATCAAATAACAAAAAACTTGAAACTTTAGGAACCGAACTAAAATTCTCCACGCCAAAATCTGAATGGTGTATGTGTTTTTGTTCTTCATTAAATCTAGTCTATGTTTTTTTAATTTTTAATTTTTAATTTTAAACCCCAATTAAATTCTAATTTTACAAAATCAGAACTAGACTCATATTCAAATATCCTTAAAACCAAGCATGCACGAGATAATGCAAATCAAAAGAAATACAAACAAAAGATATCATGATAATGTATTGTTTTTTTACTTTAATTTTTTTCCTTGAAATTTTTATGAAACTTTCATTGTTTTTAGTTTCACCCTTCAATCCAAGTTTATAATATATTTTTTTTTTTTATCTTCGTTCTTCTAATTTTTATCATTTTGTTAATGTTTTTCTTCTTTTCAATTTAACTCTCAAATTTAAAATTTGTTTGTTGCCTTTTGATTTTTCTTTAATGTAATTTTAACACTCATTATTTTTATTGTATTTTTTGTGTCGTTTTTCTATGATTTTAACACTCATGATTTTTTCATGTATAATGCTTCCGGTCTTATAATCGGGGTCATAATTTAAAAATTTAACAGTAATTGACTTTTTTGTCTTATTTTTTTATATTCATATTTTTTTTTCTTTCTATGCAATTATTCTATTCTCATTTAATTTTTACTTTGTTAATAAATAAGATCATTGAGATGTTTTGGGAATATTGTGAAGATATATTTTTATAATATTAGCAAGCGTTCATCTTTTATAGTGAATCATTGTTTTTTTTCTCGTTTTATTTGTTGTTGACATCTTATTTTATAATGATATTATTAAATTAATCAATTTTATTAAACTCATTCAAATTAATTATCTGTATATTATATATTTTTTAAAAAAAAAAAATTATTTATATCTTTTTAATATTTTTTTAAAAAAAATTGATCTGTGGGGCTAGCGCAGACAAATTAACTAATCATATCTATTAACGTATTATCTTATCCCATCCCATGTCACATGCTCGTTTAAAGCTTGACACGTGTAAGATACACTCTGATGCAACTTGTGGTACAACGACAAAGATATTTTATACTGATTGAGAGGTTAAGGAGCCGATCAAGATTTCATATTTCAGTGTTTTGGGGCATAAACAATGAAGTTACTGATTGAAACATTGGTCCACCACCCTTAGTTTCTTTCATAGCAAGACTTTTCCCCCATGCGCCCTCAGGTCGATGATGAAGAATATTTGTAGGGTTCTTGGTTATTCCTTCTTGTCGAGAAGCTTGTGCCTTGTAGCAATCAATCACGGTATGAAAGATGTACGTATTATAAGGATGAAAGAAGAAGGATGAATGCCAACCCATTCATCTCGTTGTTGATCAACAAGGAAGGAACTTGATAGAAATAGACCCTTGAGGTTACTATCCTATCCATCAAAATCCTTCTATCCTCCCTGCAATTCCTTCTCACAGATAGACCCTTGAGGTGGATCATCTTGTTCAAAATTATGTGTTTCATTGATTTTCTTCACAATTGAAGTAAGTTAGAATGGATTGCCTAAATATGATGAATAAAGGGTTGGATTTGCAAAATTATTTACAGAGTTTAATTTGTTGATTTGATACATCTCCAACTGTGAATAGACACTGTATTAGTAAGTAAGAACTTAGAAGGTGAATTGACAGAAAAGAAGAAGAAGAAGAAGAATCTAGTACTAAACCAATACAAGCTTAAACATAATCCATGAACGTATCTCAAAGGTCACAACAATTTCCTTCATTATTGCTCACTAATATGTTATTACTGAAAAGAGTAAATTTCTGATCACTCTATTTCTGAGATGGCTGCCAACTCTTGGTGAAGACGTCTCGCTGGCATGCGGCCT
>Ga0325402_1001333_pt1 | contig 19956 bp, 10 predicted proteins | sample PopdelMetagenome_22_FD_207212 | JGI IMG/M metagenome (GOLD analysis project Ga0325402, IMG submission 207212) | Populus deltoides microbial communities from Bellville, Georgia, United States - Xylem-PdKOR-R3 | ecosystem: Host-associated > Plants > Phyllosphere > Stem > Wood/Secondary xylem...
GCTTGGAAAGACAAGAAATTGTAAATATAAATTTGATGCATTCGGATGCTATACTACGGGGACAACAACACAGAAAACGTAGGCAATTAAACGAGTGAAGAGGGTTGCATGTATAAATTTTAAATTTATAATTTTATTTTCTGAAAATTAAATATATAAGGGCTGCTTTCTTGTTAGATTTACAACAACTTTAAATAAGTTAAAAAAATCTAACTCATACTAGGAAGCAATTTAAAGTTTGAAAGCATAAAAGAAATTAAAATAGAATCCAAAATAAAATAATAAATATAAAAAAATCATAAAAAAATAACCTAATCAGCAATTTTGACTTAATTTTGGGAGATTAAGTGGTCCAATAAAGTACATGGTTGTGTTAGAACTAGAATCACCTATAAAAAATTTATCTTTAAAATCACTTAAAAAAATTTTTAACTTAATATTCCAGTCGTCAAATCTATAATTATTTTTGTTTTAAGTTGCTAGTTTAGTCTGGCATGACTAAAAAAAAATATAAATTTATTTTATTAATTTATAAAAATATCTACTAAATTATTCGCATGGTTTATCTCCATCAAATCTTCATTTTACTCCATTTTATTGTATCAAATCCTCACTAAGAACTTGTAACTTTCAATTTTTATGAGCCTAACAGCATCAAGATTTGAGCCTATATGAAACCACGTATGATACGCATGAGAAGGGAATTTCTGGCCTAACATGTGAGGCTATGATTCATGGAAAGAAAAATAGAGATTCTTCCTGCTTGTGTGCTTCTTGATTGGCTTGACAGTGTGGTATTTGACTTCTAGCGCAAGGAACCCGAATTATTTCTTGGCTATTGACGGTAGGACGATCAATTAAACAAATCAAAGTTACACACAATTTATTACAATTATATTACATTACCTCCATAAACATTCCAAATTATAATAGTAATCTATAATGTTTTGTAATTTCTTTTTTTATATTTTAGTCTTCTTTTTTTTTGCTTTGGTTATTGTTTTTTATATATTTTTAATTTAGTTCTTATACTATGTGTTTATTGAGTTAGTTGGAAATAATTTATTTTTATTTTAAGTTAGGTTGGAAATTAAATTTCATAATTTATTTCATTTTATGTTGTAGAAGATTATTGTAATTTAAAAAAAAAAAACATTTCGGCGTTGAATTAATGCTCGATATTTTGCAATTATTTTTTATTTTCATATAATTACTTATAATTACATTGGAACAAAAACTAATACCCATAAACATTGTCTTAGATTGATATATTACTAGTGAAGGTTCTAAATCTTAGGTCCACATATTAATTAATCCTGTCCTAGCTAATTCTTGACCAATTTAAAGGAAACTTGCATGCAATTAGGTGCAAATTTTAATAATGAGAACCACTAAGATTACCATTGTCGTTTTTGTTAATTCGTAGCATGTTTTTAGATCAGTCAAATTCTAGCTCTAGAAGCATTCCCATGACTAATCGAGAATCAAAATAAATCCTGAAAAGAACTGTCGAGCAATCAACAGGCGTTGATGAGGATCAAATTGATAATGCTGTAAGTTGTCTCCATGCATCAGTGAGAGCAATATTCGTACGTTGAAGTGAAAGGGCAGTGGACCTTAAGAAAGAGATCCAAAGAATCCAACCACGTAGAGGATAACCCTAGTTTGGCGGTGAAGACAAGCTACTTTCCTTCTCCAGGGACGGCCTATGCAACTTATTTCATATATATGGTCACATTCCCTTGAAATGATCTCAAACGAGGGCTTTGTTTTCTTTCTTCACGCGTTGATCTCAAACGCAAAAGCAAACCCTTCAACCGAAAGGTGACAAAAATACAAATATTATTGTCCTTCAGGCAGAAGTGCTCTCTGTCGAGTTTTCTTTCATCAAATTATCCAGCTTGGACAGGAATGCATAGCGCATCTTGTCATGCATGTCTTGCGTGGAAATATATTAATCGTCAATACTCCCAACTTGCACAATGAGGCCTGTTCTATGGTATATATACTTCTCTAAAAAATGCTCGTCCTAAATAATTCATAGCTCTTAGCTATGCCAGAGACATGTATTTCATCTCAGTTTCCAGACGTACTCTTTTGATATTTTATTAGTTTGTCCCAGGCGAGGGAGACTGACATACATGTTTTCTTTCTTGTTTTATTTCTTCGACATTATCAGTGTACTGAACTCTGTCTCTCTCTTAACATTTATGGGAGAACTACAAGCAATTTTGAAAATAAATTTGCAAAATTACATGGAAGAGGAGCAACCAATAAATTATATATAAGGGGAATCTACAAGCAACCGCTCAACCTCCCCCAGGAAAGTCCCAGAGAATATGATCGAATATATAGATTGGCATTAATTATCTCACCGTTACAATATAATGAAGTGCGGAAAACTTCAAATAGAAATGGATTTTCCTAGCTAATAAGCTTCGGTTCTTTGTTAAACTTGCAAAACAAGTCTCTTGTATATCTAAGTTAATTTTGAGTGATTATTGATTTAAGGATAAGCTAGTAAACATTATGAAAAGAAGTTTTCTTTCCTTTCCGAATAGTTTTTAAGATCCCGAGCTCTCCCTCACTTTTCTCTCACGATTAATTCTTACAGAAATTTTTTACGGCTCACCTTTTCTAAAATGATAGTCTGAGGCGGCAAGGCAAGTGGTTGTGCTTTTTCAAGAATTCGATCAGAGGCAATAAGACATATGATTATGTTGAAAATATTCTCATGTTTAAAGAACAGTGCTTGATTCACCGCGTTTCTCCTCCAATAAAAGTGTTGGCGTGAAGACAAGTAGAATTTATGAGATTGTGTATGTGAAAATAAAAAGATCAGTTGGAGAAAATATGTATGAAAATATGCATGAAAATATGCAAAATAAAATAAAGAAATACACAAAAAAGATCCAGGACTAGCCACATTTGCGCCCGAATAATTAGTGCCTAACTACCTAGGTTGACCAGGCAAGTAGGCATTGTGCTCATTTGGGCTCAATCTATTTGAGCTGGATTAGGTCTTTTAGCTCTTTTCTTTTCACCTTGGCACGTCATTTGTGTAACATCCATGTTTTGACCATCGGACCTAAACTCAAGTATAGCTCAAACCCAAAAACTTAACATAATCTATGTATTTAAAGAGAATTTTGCTAGAAAATTAATTTACCTTTGTTCTCTTTTTCTCTCCCCTACTGTAACTTTTTCTCTCAAATATATCAAGAATTAAGATTTATTTAAACTTAAACTTTTGGGTTTCGAGAAAGGTTGAAGAAGCAAGTGATTCCTTCTTTTATTGTTTTCAAGAAGGAAAATGATGGTTGAAGGATTAAAAAAGAGTTTAAGATTTTTATATGATTTGATAATTGAATGATTTAAGATATTTAATTGATGTTTTAGGATGTTAGTTGGCTTACAACGAATTACTTAGATTACTGGAATTATGAGTTTTGGAATAATAAGTTGTTTATTCTTAGATCTGCAGATTTGAAAACTGGTGGATTGGGATTCTGAAAATCCCAATTAACTGGTCGATTGATTGGTCTGAATTAGCAATTAATTCGCTTGATATTGTCGATCGACAATTGACTATGGTAACAGTCAACCGGTTGACCCAACAATAGGGGTTAATCAGGACTGTTAGATTCAATTAGTTTGGGGTATGTTTGGGATCGATCGGGTGAATCAGTTCATCTTTATAATTTTGTTTTAGTCTTTAAGCTTAAGGTTGTAATCTTTTATGTTATTTTCTTTGAGTCATTTTGAGTGTTTCTCTGTATCTGTATAGGTGTTGCTGACGCTTCTATTAGCGATCCTCAGTTTTGTATATATTTTTCTTTTGCTCTATTTTTCGGGTGAGTGAAATGTCTTTTAATATGAATATAATATAAATAATTTATGTATGTTGATTAGATAATGAGTACATCTGATTATTTCTTGAATAATTAGATATGTTGTTGCTTTATTTTTTGAGTACTCATATATTCTTGAAATCATATTCGTATTCTGTTGAATCAAATTATATTTGATATGACATTTATTTGCTTTGATAATTATGTGAATATTTATTATGTCTTGATATCAGTATGTTTATTAGTAACTCTAGGCTAATGAAGAGTAATTAGTCTATATGCTCATAGTATTATGTATACCTAGCTAGTGAGAGAGACATCAACTTATGATGACTGATCCTCTTACAATTATCAGGGCTGCAAACCTCGTCTATTATTGGAACCTTAGGGTTTTGACTTTTATCTAAGCCTATGACTGTGTGTGATCTCTGACATGCATTCCATTACCATATGCTATTATGTTTAATGTACGTGTATGTGTGTGTGGATTTGTTTCAATCTTTATACTTATAAATAGCTAAAATATATATTAAATGGTATTCTCTCATTGAATTGGTTGAACTCATCCCTTCATTTTAATATTATTTCAGGTTTTTTAACTTCCATTAACAGGTTGAACTTGGATTGAGAGTTCCTGCTACTTTGTTTGTTGGTATGCATTACTCGTTTCTGTATGGCTTTTTTTATTCTTTATGATTTGATGTCTTAGACGCTCTACTGTTACAATATTTTTCATTCAGGGTTAGATTTTTATTTCAAAGATTGGATTTTATTTAATGTAGTAAGTATTATTATAAATTTTTTTATTAGTTTTTAGGAATATTTGAAAGATTACAAAATGTTACGTGAATTTTATATATATTTGTTTCATCATATGTATATTCTAAGACTTAGCGTAGGTCTCGTGGCACCTCTCTTGTGTTGCCTGTCATGGACTCGAGATTAAGGTCATGACAATTCACCCCTCAAGCCTTTCAAAAAAATATATTTGAAAGGCTTAACTTAGATGAAAAAAGAGAAAAACAAAAACAAAATTTGAAAGGCTTAACTTAGATGAAAAAAGAGAAAAACAAAAACAAAAACTTACAGATGTTATCTATTTTTGTATTTGTTCATGCAAATTTTGTCAATATTCTTGAAGGAAAATCCTTGATCCTTTTAGAAAAAGTTAGTTATAGTACCTCGGGATAATGGTCAAGGGGAACTGGAGACACGTATGAAGACTTAATGGAGATTTTTCGGAAGTCATAAAAACTACATTGTAATGGCGACCTAGAGACACATGCAGAGTTATTGGAGATTTGTTAGGAGTCGTGGAGACTATGTGGGGGAGTAGTTTTCATGGAGATTTTTTGTGGAGACTAAATAGATTTTCAATGAGAAATTTCATGGAGAAACAATACCATTTTATTGAAAAATTCAAAAGATGGTGATACAATCTTTTAGAGATAATTGAGGATTATTTGATCTTAGGCAGCGTTTCAAACCCAAATGCACAATTTTCTTTTCCTAGTTCTGTTTTCTTTTTTTCCCACAAACTGGTGGAGGTAACCCCTACCTATCAATTGTTCTATCTCTTTCTTGAGCGTATGACACTCCTTGATATCATGCCTATTGTCACAGTGAAATAGACAAAACTTAGTTGGATTCCTTGTGTTTGCATTGCCTTTTATGAGAGAAGGATATCATTCAAATTCTTTCCCTTGGATAACATATAACACCTCAGCTAGTATGGTGGTCAAAGTTATAGTTATAAGCTCAAGGAATGTCAGGCGATTATGAATATTCCATTTATGCTTTTTCTATATGTTCTTGTTAAGGATTGATGGTATGGTGGAGACTCTGCTAAAGTGTGAAGATATAGATGATCTTTTTTAGTGATGCTAACTTGTTTTACCTTAATGTAATTTTTCATCGCATGTTTGAAGTTGAGGAGATTTTTATCAAAAGAGTGTATAACCTCTCCTATAAGGAATATTCATAGACTCCACTAATGAGGGCTTTTGTCATAATGTGTTCAGGAAGCTTTTTCACGCTAAGCATTTCTTCATTGAACATTTGGAGATAAGCACTAGTGCCTTCATCTTCTCACTATGTAATGGTGAAGAGCTCTATAATACTCTTTTTGGTATGGATATATGTGCTAAAATAAGAGATGAGTTTAGAGATGAGATCTCAAAACTAGGGAATAAAGTCAGGCTCTAAGTTATGACATCATGTACGTGTAGATCCACAAAGCATTGTTAGAAGAATCTTGCACATATCATCAATGTCTTATGTGACAAGCTCTAAAATGCTTCTCACATTTTATATATACTCTCGAGGGTTTGTGAATCCCTCGTAATTATTTAGACTAGCTTTCATAAAGACACGGTCTCTAAAAATTCGAGTGCGAAGGATTTTGTGAAATAGTAGAGATTCTCTTATTAGGTTGTGTTTTTACTGACAAACTCATAGAGTCATGGAGCTTGTCTCATGCCTAGTTCCTTTTCTAGTGCATGAGTGAGATGGTGGAGATCGATGGTGACTAGATCATTTTGAGCAGATCGTGTAAGAGCAATGGGTGTAGCTCTTTTGAAATGCAAGAGTGTGGGCGTTACTTGCTTTCATGTCATTCTGCCATGTCTCTTCCTAGAATTCGAGTTATCGTTGCACACTCGTTATGACATTCATGAGAGCTTGTTCTTATTGTTGTATGAAGGGCAAAGCGAGAAGATACAATTGCATCACTATGATAACTTTGCTGAGTAATTGTATATGGCTGCAGATTTGTTGGAGACTTGGAGTGGAGAGATCAATCACTCTCCCTTGTACAGGAGTCTCGTCAACCAAGGAAAGAGTTTTTAGTAAATGGTGAAATGGAATGAACTTGCTTTTTATTCTAGCTCTCACATACGGTGCAACTGATGAAGTCTTGAAAAACTTCCAATAGAAATGGACTTTCCTAGCTGACGAGCTTTTGGCCTTTACTAACCCTGCAAAACAAGTACCTTATGGGACGAGAGACACTCTGAAGCTTAAGTCAATTTTAAGTGTTTGTTGATTTAAGGATAAGCAAATAAAAATTATGAAAATAAGTTTTCTTCCTCTTTTGGATAGTTTTTAAGACTATGAGGTCTCCCTCACCTGTTTCTGATGATTGATTCTTATAGAGATTTTATACGGCTCATATTTTCCAAGATGATATTTCTAGACAACAATGCAAGTGGTTCTGCTTTTCTAAGAATACATTCATAAATGGTAAAACATGTGGTTATGTTGAAAAAAAATCTCATAATGAGCTTTGGTTGGTTTAGAACAGTGAGTGTCTGGTTCATCATGTTTCTTGTCTAATAAAAGTGTTAGCGTGATGAGTCCGTTTGGGAATGCGGTTGAACCGCGTTCCCTCAAATTTCAATTTTTTTGGCTAAAAAATATATTTTCTTATGTTTTCAAATCGTTTTGATGTGCTAATCTCAAAAATAATTTTTTTAAAAAACAATTATTTTAATGCATTGATAAGTGAAAAGCACTTTGAATCACAACCATTACCACAATCACAAACATGCAAGAATGTGTGCAAAAGAAAGCAAAAGAATTCATGAGATTATGTATAGAAAAATATAAAAAGATACTTTCACAGTAACAAAAAAATAAGAGAGTATATATATAAAAATATAAAAAGAAATACAAAAAAAAAAAATCCGAGTTTTTTTCGTAGCTGGGTTGCCCGAAGGCATGTCCAATTGCTTGGACCGACTAGGCGAGCAACCCAGCTTGCCTAGCTGACCCAGGCAGCGATTAAGCCTTTTGGTTTTATTTTTATTATCTGTTTGCTTGTCACATCACAATATATACAAGGCTTCGAAACAAATTTAATTACTTTCGTACATAAGACTTATTTAATTATTATTATTATTATTATTAACAAATAAACTAAAATATTTAAAGAAAACATTGTTCATCTACTGCAAATAAAAAAAGGTATAATAGCTTTCATTTTAAAGAGCATAGAAAATGGTTAACTTTGAATATTTTAAAATTAACTAACTTATATTATTATTATTATTATTACTACATACATGATAATTAACTAATATTTAATTACATAATTAATAACCTTAGATATTTTAAAATTAACTAACCTCAATTATTTTATTTTAAGTATATTAGCTCTTGGAATCTTAATTAAATTATCCAGTGGTTTTATTTACTTAAAAAACTATGTAATGTTTGATTATTGGTTTTTTTTACTTATTTTTTTAAAATAAATATTTAATTTCTTAAAAATTAAATTTTTTTAACCCATGAATTTAATATATTTTTTAGTTTAAATAGTTTTCCTAAATAAATCACAATAATTCATTGATACAGATTTTAGTTTAATGTGTTTATTCATCTGTAGCAAAGAGGCTCTACAGTCGACACAACTTTCTTGCGTGATCTTTTTGGGCCATAACCCGACCTAAAGCATTGGTTTAATTCATCTAATCTAGAGAGATTCGAGGCCTGGTTTGGGCCTTTCATAGCCCAACAAAACAAAAGGAAGTTAGGAAATCATCCTCCACGTCATCATCCAATAATACGGGAGGAGAAGACTGATCTTCAAACGTGTCAAAATCCGAAAATCTCTGAGGCATCTCCACCTCCACGTGTCCACGAAGAACCGCCATTCAATCCCTACAAACCTACAAAACGCACAAAACGAGCGTCTCAAAGAATCTACTTCCTCTTCTTATCAAAGCCAAAAGATGTTGAGACAACTGGCATCCAAGAGATTGTTCTCCCAAAGAACTCAGATCCTGCCACGCTTCTATCACGAGAAGGTGATTGATCACTTCAACAATCCTCGCAACGTTGGTTCTTTTGACAAGACAGATCCGACGGTGGGTACTGGGCTTGTCGGCGCACCTGCCTGTGGTGATGTGATGAAGCTGCAGATTAAGGTGGATGATACAACTGGTGAGATTATAGATGCTCGATTCAAAACCTTCGGTTGTGGCTCCGCTATTGCTTCCTCCTCTGTTGGTATGTTTCTCATTTTACTTCCAATTTCTATTTTTGGTTCTGTTTATTTTCTTGTCGAATTTCTAGGGCTTTTATTAATTTATTATGCTGAATGTTAATTCATTTATTGATTTATTCATAGATGTGAATATGAGGTGCTGATTTTTGTGTTGTTTTTCCAGCTACTGAATGGGTGAAAGGGAAACAAATGGAGGAAGTTATGACCATCAAGAACACGTGAGTTTTTATATATATATATATATAATTTTTTGTTATTGCGTGCTTTTAATTATTAACAATAATTGCCTGGGTGGGTTCTAACGTTTTAGTTTAGGGGAAAATATCTTCTGAGTGGTTGTTTTCTTATAGTAGTAACAATTTTGTGCGTGCTTAGATTGTTGTTGTGATTTTTTATTTTTTATATATATTTAGTGCGAATTTAATGGAATCTCCTAGAGGACAACATATATACCAAACCGTGGAAGTGAGTGTGAGCATAAAAAATTGCGAAAAGCTATCATCACTTGTAAGATTAGACTCCATCATCGTCAACTTTGTATAGGGAACTTTGAGGACTACTGGATTTGTACAGAGTCCATAGTTTTTGAGTCTAGCCCTGTTTTCATATGGTATAGTATATGACTTGTAGAGCATGGCTGACATTTGGAGATGGTGGATGCTGAAGTGAGAATCGGTATTGAATATAATGTGCATTGGTTCTGCCGATGTCTTCGCATAATTTTCAGTATACTTTGGCTCTACCTTTAAGCTCAGTTATTGCAGCATACAAGCTTGTACTGGTTTGATTTTAAATCAAGAGTTGTATATTTTCGAGGTTTGTAGAGTTATTTTGAGGGTACCAGATTGTGCAATTTCTTATCCAAAGGATGATAGTTTTATGGACCCACTTTTTCCACATCATCTGAAATTTGGCCTTTGCTGAAGGTTAGGGAATTATGATTAGAACACATCAGACCACTTCAGCGATACAAAATTGCTTTAAAAAAATGTGGAAGATGGAAGATTGAATTGCACCGTCACAATTGAAATGTTGTTTACCAACAACTTACGATTCTTCATACAATTCAAGTGGCATCATGTAGGCTGAACTTGTCTTATCAAGCAAGACTACTTGTGCATTATTATCCCTTGAATATTCATGACCGAAGTTAAACCATTTTTGACATTATCCTTGATTGGAAGCGTAAAGAGATCAGTAATAAATGTCATTTTGTGCACTTATGACTGGGAATATTCATAGTTGGTAATCAATTAGTGGGTTTAAAAGGCATTGAATCTGAAAAAAGAAATGTCGTGGTCATCTTTCCCTGGTCATAATCCAATGCAGGTATTCTTGCAAGACATGATGAGGATTGTATGATGCTCTCATCATGTGCTTGTTTGTGCTGTCAATTTCTTTGAATGAATTTTATGATTTAGCTATGAGAAGAGGTTCATAGTAGATTTTTACGTTATTGTTTTTCTGGAATATTATTATAGTATTTGGCATGGTCTTATTTCCTTGACAAACAGGACTCAGTTTATTTTCATTTTGTTTTTGGTTAACCAGATTGCTATTCTGATCTTATGAACTAAACTAGAGAGAGTCTTGATCCTTTATTGTATCAGATCTTAGGTGCTTTCTGTTTGTGAACAATAGAAAGCACTCCTTTTCTTTTTATATCTTTGAATTTACTCAAAGTACATGTGCATGAGTGAATGGTTCTGTCTCCTCTTTGGTGCGAGTTTGGGCAGCTGAAGAATGCTCTTCTCCTCTTTTTTCTCCTCCTAATTCTTCTCTTCTCTTTTGTTTTGTTTTGTTCTTCATTCTTTTCTGGAAAAAAGCCTTTCTTTTCATTCTATAATCACAACTCTCTTTTTTATGACCTTATACAAATGCGTAAAATGACATGCACAACTGCACTCACACACCAAATCACTAATGTAAACAATACCACATTGACCAATGGAAGTGTATAGATGGAAACATGAGATGGCCTTTCTACAGTGAGTTTGAAGGAGGAAAGAAGGAACTTATACTTGACGCATGCATGACATGTTAAATCATTATGGATTTCACAATCGAAATAATAGACTTTGGGTGTTTTGGTCTTAGAAAATTTAGGGGGCCTCGTATGTTAGAGACAGAGAGGGACCAATTCCATGAAGGAAGAGAAAAATTATAGATGTACACTAGTTGTTGATAATTTTAGGTTGAATGTCTTGTGTGTTGTCATTGCATCCATGTCAATGTAATAGGTAAAAGGGTAGCAGCAGGTAGGGAATGAAACGACATTAGTCTTTCCATTTCTTGTTATAAAATTGTAACTACTGGTTTTTATAGTTGTTGATAGTTTTTGTTTAATTTAACATGCTTGGTACCTTCATAGCTTCAGTAATAGATTTTGGGTCTGCCCTTTTTCAATATATAATGAGGCCCCACCCTGAAGCTTTAGGAGCGCAACATGATTTCTTAACATCATGGCATCTGTATTTGCAGGGAGATCGCGAAACATCTTTCTCTTCCACCAGTTAAGCTGCACTGCAGCATGCTTGCTGAGGATGCCATCAAGGCCGCTGTGAAGGATTATCAAACCAAGCGTGCAAAATCAAATGTTGATTCAGATGCGGAACCTGCTGTGCAGGCTGCTAAAGCTTGATGATGTGCATGAGTGAATGATGATGAAAATATCTACAGACGAATCTCAATGGTTATCCAGTAGTTGTAATAAGAGATTGCACCTGGTCTAAAGATGTTTTGCTTTGGGTTCATGTCCTTCCCAAATGACACTTGTGAATCTGACGAGTGGATGCGGTAGTGGCAGCGTGATGCTGTTGTGTTTTCACTCGTATAAGGTGTGTATGTTCCTTGTATAAAAATATTTCCTTAGCTATCATTCTTGTTTGTGGTTGGTTGATTGGTTGATAGAATTGATCAATTGGATTATGCTCCTCATTCAAGCACTGTTCTGCAGCGATCAGCATTTATTGTTTATCACCGATTTTAATTTTAGTTTTAAATCCCGGCACAGTTTGTCTTTATATGGACGCCTATGATGCATGGAATTATTGAAGCATTGTGTTTGGCTAGCTTGTGAGTTTTCATAGCAATAGTTTGCTCGACGATTTAACTATGTTTAATATTACTAGTTTTTCAATAACTAGTTTAAACTATGCTAAGTTCATATATTTTTGTTATAAGATTTCTAAAAGATAATTTTAAAAAAATCATATGAAAGCTTCAATTTTTTTTTCCCAAAAATAACAAAGAAATGAGGAGAATTTTTTTTTTCTTGCAATGTAAGTCAACAAGTGTTTCAATTACAATTACAAAAAGAACTATATTGTTGAAATATGATAAACCAAAATCTAAAATTGTTTTTTGATCTTTTTTAATTACTTTATTTTTAGTAATATTTATAACTGAACTTTTTTTAAAAAATAAAACTCCAAAGAAATAAAATAAGCATTTTTTTTGTTAAAAATTAATTTTTTTTATATGTTTTGGATCGTTTTAATGCGTTCATCTAAAAATAATTTTAAAAAAATAAAAAAAATATTATTTCGATGCATTTCAGCATGAAAGGTATTTTGAAAAGCAACTGTAACTATACTCTCAAACGTGTACAATGTTACATTTTGGTTTGGTTGAAGAATTTTTTATTTATTTATTTTGGTTCTTAATTTTTTTTTCTTTTAATTACATCATCTTGAGTCAAATTGAGGTCAATTGCTTCTCTTATGTTTAAAAAAAATATGAAATTAAAAGATAGAGAATTAAAATAAAAAAAAAGATAAGAAAAATAACTTCTCTTATTTTTTAAAAAAATATGAAATTAAAAGATAGAGAATTAAAATAAAAAAAAAGATAAGAAAAATAGGTGGCAACGCTGAATTTCATTTAAAAAGTTCAGTTTGGTCCCTTTAATTTTTAGTTTATAAATAATTGGTCCTTTTAGTTATTGAAAATTCAATTTCCAAACAATATTTTATTTTTCTGATATTTCAGTTCTTGGTTTAATAGAGGAGAAAAGAGTTGTTGAATTCTGTGTAGATAAAGAAAATCATTGTAAACATTGATTTTAACCACCAAAACAGTTGATCTTGGTGTCAATAAGTTTTATTCGAGAAAGAAAATTTTTATCCAGTTTGATTTTATGTTTTTTTGACCTTTTGGGTTCTTTAGGTTGATAAATTGGTTTTCAATGTTCTAAGGATGCTTATAAGGTGGTTTTATTTTTGTTAGAAAATGAGCTTTTATGGCAAAAAATACTCTATCTTGATTTTTTAGCCAGCACAGTAGTGGTCAAAATCTAGTAGACAAATGACATGTTGTCTTTCTCAACAAAAGACGTTGTATGATTTATTTTTTTTTGAGAAAATAAAATGCCCACCCTTTAAAGATATAAAAATAAAACAAGTTCTAAATGCGTGCGAGCTTGCGTTGAATGGCTCACGCACCTAGGGTATTTCTTTTAAAAGCTCAAACACACTAGGCCAACAGAACAATGTGTCTAGGTTTTTTTTCTATGTTTTATTTTTAAAATTTTGTTATTTTATATTTCAGTAAGAAAAAAAAATTAAGAAAAAAATTATTAAACCTGGTTGAATCCATAACTTTGATCGCAAGTTTGACAAGTTAAACTACAACATATAGGTTGATCTAATATGTTGCCTTAATATTTTTTAATAAAATATGCCACACACAAACTAGGCCTTTTTTGAAAACTAAATTAGAGATTTAATGTAAAATTGGGGACCAAAAAAAATATCCAGTGTGTTAGCCACACACAAACATCATTTTCTAGCGATGAGTAAGGCTCACTCCAGTATTTGATAAGGGTATTTTTTGTGTCTATAGCTTCATATCACATATATGATACTTTTTACTCGACACGTTGTAATCAGAGTCTCTATAGAGCTCCGACAACTTGTTTCTTTTTTCTCTTTCTCACTGGATTTCAACACCATCCCTTTTTATTTCATGCCAGATTGGGTCATTTAGCCTAACAGTTGCTTGATTGGGTTTCTTTTTCTCTTTCATTTCTTTTACTTTTTTCTTCCTTTTTTTTTTCTTCTTCTTTCCAATCCAGTTGGGCCATTTGACCTAACATGCTACTTGGTTTTGGCTTTTCCTTTTTTTTTTTCTTTCCTTTAATTCTTCCTTTCTCTTCTTTTTTTTATTGAACTATCTGGTTAGGCTTTTATTGTTTTTTTTCTCTCCTTTTTTTCTTTTTTTCTTTCTTTATTTCCTCTCCAAGTAAGGCCATGAGGCTTAATTGCCGTCTAGATGGACAATAATATAAGTTTAAATGTAAAGAGTAGGAAAATAAAGTCTCATGTCATTCATTGTGCAAGCCCCAATAATGAATTATAGATCCAAAAAACACAAATATTTATTTAAAGAAAGAAAATCAAATATCTTCCTAAACTAAATGTCTTCCTTGAGATAAAAAAAAATGTGAGAAGATACTAAGGAAAGTATATGACATGCTGCTATATAATCTTCACTTGATTTATGTTTTTCATCCCAATCAAAGTCTAATTTAAGTCCTTCCTTGTTTGGTCTATCACTTTCACATCATTTGCACTTTAAGTCTTAAATTTTTTTTTCCTAAAATTTCATCTTCTTCGAACTTGATCCTATTTTCCATCTATAATTGTTGATCACATATAAAATCAATATGAGAATTTAACTCTCTTTTCTTGTTGTAATTTTAGAAATCTCTTTCTCTATTGATTTTATATTGACAGTGGCTTCATGAAACTTGACCTATATGGCATTAGGTTGACCTTTCCATATATTTACAAGTAATGAGTTTCCTTTTTTTTTGATGCATTGCTCAAATTTTAGCTTAAATATTGGTGTTGTGATAGGTAATAAATCTACGTCTTTAAAGAAATCCTCCATCATATTCATCAAAAGAGTAGGATCAACATTTGAGTAAAACAATAAGGATTGTAAATCTTTAAGATATATTTCCTTCCTCAATAACAAGGTAGATAAGCAAGGTGAATGTGTGCCAAAAACTTAAAAAATCATTGTTTTTTGTTCATCATTTGTGCAAGGTCAATGACAATGTGGATAAGGAATTGTAGCCTATAAAAATCTATGGATTAAAAAGAACCATATAGAAATCTAACACAATCTAACGTTAGGCTTCAAATATTAATATGCATTCCATAAAACCTTCTAATGATGGGATAAGAAGTGTAATTTTCAATGTTGGCATAAATCCTATAAAGAAAGTGCAGTGCAACCTAAGCATAGAGGTAATGCTCAAGAAAATTAGTATGTGCACCCTTAAACTCTATACCACCATTTAAGAGATTAAAAGTTTGAGACAAACCTTGATATAAGCCTGCTAAGACAAAAGAATCAAGTTATAAGTGATATTTGCTACTATTTTTCAAGCAGCTTTAAATGTACTAATATAAATGAAATATTTATTTTAGACAAACACAAATTGATGAAGTTAGAGAGATAAATAAGAAACGAATTTCAACTTATCATGATCTTCAAGTGTCTAATCATTAGCTAAGTATTTGAATGGATTCCCTCTTCGTTGACCCTTTTAGCTTCTTTATGTTGTGAAAAATGCCTTGAAAATGCCTTTTTATGTGACGAGACTTTATTTGCTCTTATACATCAAATTTTGGCTATAAAATGGGCTTATACTCTTATGATAAATAAGGGATTGGTGTAAATAATGCACGTTAATATCAGAAATTAAGCCAATTCACTTGAAAAGTCCTACCACAATCTTTTTTGTGCAATTAAGATAAAGTCTCAAAATAAATAGAGACAAATCTTAAGTGATGAGGATTTACTTTCAATATATGAAAACTCCTTAAAACTAGAGAAAAATTCTTCATAATACTCTCCTATGAGAGATAAATTAGTGATGCTATGATGTTTCAAAACAAGATCCTTATTTCTCTTTGAAAAGTCAAAAATATGTTCTTGTCATGACATTTATCTTCAATTAGTGCTCGATACATGTTTTTGGCAACTAATAGTCAAAAGTAACTAAGTGGATTGCATATATCAACTCCTTATTATTCCTCTTTCAATGTTTACTAAGTGTCTAAAAGTCAATCCTAAAATCCTTTAAGATATTGTATTTTACCTCATATGTCAAGTTTGGTTTCTTATTTTACCTTTCTCCTATTAATCAAGTCCATAATGATTATTATTGTGATATAAATAAGCGTATAAAGAATGTTGATGATCTAGAATAGTAACATTAATAAAAGCTATTTGTTTTTATGATGGCTACTCACTAATGACCTCTACATCTAGTTTTATTAAAGGTGTTAGACTTTTAACACTACAAAGACTGGTCATTGATTCTTAAAAACAAGTTTGAGTTGTTCTATTTTATCATTATGATTTAATAATAGTAATTTATTCTTGTGATGACTATTCAATGATGACCTTGATGTCTAGTTCTGTTAAAATAGTTAAACCTTTGACACTACAAGGACTAATAATTGATTCATAAACAACAAGTCTAAGTTGCTCTGTTTTACTATTATGACTTGATAAAAGCCATTTGTTCCTATAATGACTACTCACTAATAACCATCATGTCTAGTTCTGTTAAAGGAGTTACGCCTCTAACACTACAAGTACTAGTCATTGATTCCTTAACAAGTTTGAGCTACTCTGTTTTACTATTATGATGATATTTTAATTCATTGTCCAAAAACAAAATGTTTACTCTTCTTGCTAGGATCTTTAGAGATAGGATTCCATCCATTAAATAGACACCAGAGCTTGATAACTAGGTTATCAGAATAGTAAGGTGACTATTATAAATAGTTATAATATAGATGTGTTTTTTAATAAAAAAAATTATTTTTAATTCTCACTAAATGAATACATTTTCTATTTTATATTAAAAAAAGTAAAATTACAGAATGAGAAGAAAATTATTAATAAAAAGGAAAATATTTTTCTATTACTTAAACAAGCCTTTTATTTTGAAGCTTTTCATTTTTTTTAGTTTCTTTTTTCTTTTGAAATTTTTAACCTCTATGTCAACCATTTTTTTAATTATTATATTTCTATCTACTACCATTACAATAATAATTAAGCTAGAATTATCTACATAACTAACCTTACAACTATAACCCAATATTTAAACTATATTAATCTTGTTATTTTCATAAATAAATTTTCAATTGTGCTATTTTGGCTAAATATTTTAGCTGTTGTTCTAATTAAAAAAATTATTTTTTTAATTCAACTTGTCGTGCATATACGACTTGCATAGTTGATCACGTTAGTAAGACCTATACGTCTCAACAAAAACTATGTTATTTTCATAAAAAAGTTTTCAGTTGTGTTATTTGACAAATTCTTTTTGTCACTGTGCTAATTTAAAAAAAACTTGAAAATAGAGTTTATCTCATAGTTATTACACTTAGCTAGACTGACAGATTGACCCAATACATTCATGTTTTGAAACATGATTTAGGTTGAGTTTTAATTTGAATTGGTTTTGACATTAACTTGGTTAAACGCTAGTAACTTGATAGGTTGACCTAGCCTAACCTAATCCAAATCCAATCGGGGAAAAAACTAGTTTTTTCCTTAAAAAAAAAACTCTAAAACAATGTTATTTTGGATAAAAATGATAAATCAAGGTCAACCTAGTAACCCACAAATTGATTTGATAATCTAAAAACTCAAACTCTTTTCTGTGTTAATTCTTAAACAATATCTAATAATTATGATTTTTTTTAGACATGGATTGATAGTCATTATCACATGAAAAGAGAAGAAGCGTAAAAGGATTGCATGAGTTTTTCTTTCTTACTCAAACCATTTTGTTTTAAAAAAATGGTCATGTTGTGAAAAGTGAGTAAGTCGTCCAAGATATGGAGTCCTCGTGCATTTAGAAGGTGTTTGAGATTGTGGTGTAGAGTACTTTTCAAAATAGCTTTTCAGTTGAAAATGTATTAAAATGATTGTTTTATACACACACACATCAAAACCATCAGAAAACACTAAAAAAACATAAATTTAATGTTTTTTTAAGACAAAAGCACTTATAAAAAGCACCTAAAAGCAAAAGCAAGAGTTATGTCAAACACTCCTTTATAACCTCAAGGGAGGTCATGTATGTAATATATTATTAAAAAAAAATCAAGATTAATTCATTTATTTCACTAGAAGTAAATCTCTTACAAATACCCTTATTACTATTGAACAAAACTTTCATGAAAAAAAAAGATCTTATATATTCTTATTGGCCTTCCATATGAATATAACCCTTTTATTACAACCTTTACTATATGCATTAAACCAGTTACATTAAATGCTTTTTATGGCTTTTTTCTCATGTATGAATTATGCCTTAAATAATAATCCATTCATGTTAACATCACTACTCCATCTATCAACTTCATAAATAGATAATTTATATTTGTTCATTTGTGGTACTGTTTCCTGTCGTGGCAATCATTATAATTCTTGTAAGCATTCACATGATCGTTTCTTTACTTATGACTCTGCCAATGTATCATTCCTTTCTAACTCATAACGTCTATTTTGTCAAATTTGCTTAAAATCTGGTCATACTACACTTAAATGATGACAACGATTTGATCAAGAATTTCAATCCGCAACTCCTCCATGAGCAAATTTAACAACAATTCCAACATCATCTACCTCCACTCTTGTCAACTCTCATTGATTTCATGACATGATGTCAATCATCATATCAACTCCGATCTAAATCATCTTAATCTTTAAACCACTCATTACAATGGTGTTAATGATCTTCAAATAAGCAATGGTTAAGGTTTCCATATTCACCATATTGGATATTTTATTATTTGTTCTTCTATTAAATAATTTTTTTCATTATGTTCTAGCTATTAATAAAAAAAAACTTCTATCTATTTATCAGTTTTCTTATGATATAGATGTCTATTTTGAGTTTCACCCTTTTTTGTTTTCTGTGTCAAGGATTAATACTTAAAAGCCACCCTTATCAAAGGTAATAACAAAAAAGGTATTTATCCTTTTCATGGTTTTTCCATAATTACCTAATGTCCCAATTCTATCTTGGTCAATGACATGTTTGTCTTAGTCATCCTTAGAAATTGTCAAAGAAATAATGTCTAGACATTATTTACTAGTTACAAATGAGTCTTTCCTTTATGTTTATCATGTTTGTTAACTTGGTAAGAGTCATTGTCTTCCATTTAAATTGTCTTTAAATTCCTCTAAAAAAACTCTTTGAATTTAGTCTTTACTGATGTATGGGGATTTACTCCTCAATTTTCTATTAATGGATTTTGTTATTATGTTGTTTTCATTGATTATTTCTCTAAGTTTATCTAGTTATTTCCAATCAAAGCCAAATTTGATGTTCTATCCATATTTTTTTATTTTAAATGTCATGTCGAAAATCATTTTAATTGTAAAATAAAGGCCTTATAATCAAATTAGGGTGGTTAATATCTTAGGATCACACTCATCTTTAAAATCATGGTATTACTCATCGCGTAATCTCTCTCCATACTCATCAATAAAATGGCTTTGTTGAGTGAAAACATTGTCATATTTTTTAAACAAACCTTTCTTTTCTTGCCAATGCATATATCCTTCAAACATATTGGGATGATGTTTTTCTCACAACTATATACCTTATTAATTATCTGCCCTCTTATATAACCTCTAATTTCTCTCATTTTTAACTTTTGTATCAATGACTTCCTAACTATAAGTTTCTAAAAACTTTTAATTATTCTTATTGACATTTTCCTCATCCCTATAATCATCACAAGTTTGACTTTCACCTTTCATTGTATATTTCTAAGTTATAGCTCTCACCATAAAGGTTACGACTATCTTGACCCATTCACTAGTTGTGTCTATGTCTCTCGTCATGTTAGTTTTTATGAACATCAATTTTCTTTTACTAATATCTTTACTGTCGAAAAACTCATATCCAATTGAACTCTTATGTGTTATGCTCCCCATCTTTTACTTTCACAAGCTATTTCTGTTGCACAAGTACACATTTAAGAGACTTATCATGACTTTTTACCTCTCTACACAGAGTCTTTATCTCTATCATCAGCTACCGCATACACTTATACT
>Ga0325402_1001334_pt1 | contig 19950 bp, 9 predicted proteins | sample PopdelMetagenome_22_FD_207212 | JGI IMG/M metagenome (GOLD analysis project Ga0325402, IMG submission 207212) | Populus deltoides microbial communities from Bellville, Georgia, United States - Xylem-PdKOR-R3 | ecosystem: Host-associated > Plants > Phyllosphere > Stem > Wood/Secondary xylem...
AACATCATCAAACCACGTTAAGAAACGGAGGAGCAAGAAATCGCAACCATATGTCCACATTGCCACCATCCCCACGCGAAGCAATTGGTTTCCTCTTACCACACACTCTTTTCTCACGTGTCTTTCCTTTCCTTCAGGGGTCCACAATTCCACATCAACGTGCCTGCACCGAATATTCAAATCCCGAAACCCCAAAAAAAAACAGCAACTGCCGTCTCACACATCATCATTCCATTTCCTCTCCCTTCTCTCTCTCCAAGTCTAAGATCATCTAAGCTTTTCTCTCTCAATTAACGCCGTGCTATAAGCTTCTCATCTTTCCATTAACCTTAATAGATTCTTGTTCCAGTACCCAAACAACCAGCTTCTCTTCCCTTTCTCGAAAAATAAAAAAAAAACCCCCTCTTTTTATCTTTCGAGAAAGGGCTGGTCAGGGATTTTCGATCAAATTGAATCGAATTATATAATAATAATAATAATAATGAGCTTTCAAGATCTGGAGGCGGGACGACCCTTGGCATCTTCAAGGAGAGAGCTGATCAACGGCAAACAAGATGCCACGCAAGCGGTTGCTTCTGGAATCTTCCAGATCAACACTGCCGTTTCCACTTTTCAGCGTCTTGTTAATACCCTTGGGACTCCTAAAGACACGCCTGAGCTCCGGGAGAAGCTGTAAGTTTTTTTTTTTTCCTTTCCGTTTTGAGTTTCTTTGTTTGTCGTTTTGACTAAATATCCAGAATTATGGTTGATTTTTCTACATTATTGAGGATTGAATTATTAAGATCGTGTAAATGTGTAATTTTGCTGTCTGGGTAGTATTCTTGAAGTGGTTTTATTGCGTTTTTGGAGTTCAAATGAAGAAATTGTAGGTCTGGTTGCCTTTTTCCAGGAGCTAGAAAATTGTTGGTGCTTCTGAGAATAAATAGAATCAGAAAACTATTGAGATTCTAATGATATATTAGAAGACGATTTTTGCACTGAAAGGTAGTTACCTTGTTCGTTTTCTAACAATTTTATTGGCATTCCAATTGCTATGTAATGTGGAAGGTATTATATGGGAATTGCTTATCATAAATTGCTACATTACCCGGTGAAGAACATTCAGCTTGATTGTTGTTATCTCTAGCATTATTCAAAAAGTTTTGAGAAACGATGCCAAGCACAATCGTGGTTGTTGTGTTTGCCCAATCTAGGCCACGCATGAGAGATGCATGTGTGTGAATGTGCTGGGCTAATTGCATGTATCTCACATGAATGGCCCAGATGGCTCTGTTGCAATGTCCTTGGCTGTGCTTAGTTGCTAGCAATACTAAAAAATCTCTATACTGGTACTTATGTGGAACCTCTTTTGGTTTTCAAGAATCCATCTACAACCAATAAATAATTGCTGCTAAAAATGTTGGGGACTATCTACCAACGTATACTCATGCTGAAAAAAGTGGTCCTTCCATCTTGACTCTTACTGGTTGGCTAGCCTAGTTTTGCACATTAATCATCACGCTGAAGCCTAATTGAAGTTTCAGCTCTTAAATATGTCAGTATTTGGCCTTCTTTGTGCCCCAAGGAGAGATGAAGCAAAATTTCAAGCAACAAAAAATAGTTTAGAGTTTAAAAAGAACATAGGGTATGCCTGAGTTGGACACCTGGACTCTGTTAGTAATTAATGTCTTTGCAGCCATGTTTGAGACTACTCTCATGACTCTTTGGAAAAGAATGTTCAACATTATATCGTAAGAACTTTTCTCATAAATTTTAGTTAGGACATAATTGTATCAATCTCTTTTGGGCTGTTTTTGAAAATTTTCGATGGTAGTGTTTGTTCTCTCTTGCTCAGAACATTAAAGTGCATGTGAGACTTCCATAATAATATATTGTTCAAAGAAAATGGCAGAATTCAGAATGTGTTGTAATTTGAAATCCTCACCGGCAGCATCTTGTCAATGCCTAGCTGCTAGTCTCTCCCCTTCTGTATTTTATTGAATTCTATCAACCAAATACCTGTGTAATGAACCTCCACTTTGAGTTGCTGTTGTACTGATTTTTCTTGCACAACAGGCATAAAACAAGGCTACATATTGGGCAATTGGTGAAGGATACTTCAGCCAGACTTAAACAAGCCAGTGAAACAGATCATTATGCTGGAGTCAGTGTATGTTTGCTTCTTGTTCTTTACCATATATATTAATGAGTAATTTTCCAGAGACCCCTCAGATTCAGAAATTCCTCAAGATCCCATAGAACCCTTGCAATTCCATCCCCTTAATTGCTCACCTTTCTCATCTGTTCGGAAATGCTTTTCAACCTTAATGTACTAGACAGTTAACATTTAGATTTCCCCTTCTTTTTTCTTGTTGTAATTGCAGCAAAGCAAAAAGATTGCTGATGCTAAATTAGCAAAAGATTTTCAAGCAGTTTTGAAAGAATTTCAGAAGGCTCAGCGGCTTGCGGCTGAGAGGGAAACGGCATATACTCCTTTTGTTCCCCAAGCAGTCCTTCCTTCCAGGTGATTATTTTAGGAGACCTTAATAGTTATTATGTGAGATTTGAGATTCCTGTTTTTCCTTAGCTAAAATGAACCTTTTGTTTTGATAAAATGAAATAGATTTGTGATGTTTGTATATTCTTCTAACATTTTGTGTTTGTTCGTGCTCTGTGCAGCTACACAGCCAGTGAAATAGATGTAAATTTAGATAAAAGTCCAGAACAACGTGCTCTCCTTGTGGAGTCAAGAAGGTGAGATCCTCTCACGAACATAGGCTACTAATAACCTTTTCATTTTTTTTGTCCTAAGTTTGAGAGAATTTATCAAGCCATGTATCTTTTCTATCACCATTCCTTGTTCATGTTGTTGAAAATGCTGGGGTATTTTTTAAACAAGTTTATATTTTAGAACCAGCAAACATTTGTAGGTTTTTCAAAAACTGTCGGGTCACCTTTAGCTGCATACACTTTTTATTTTTATCACTGATTCTAAAATCTGTAGGACCGAAAGGGATATTGTGCATGGAGAGGTTTTTTAGTACAGAAATTTGTATAGAAGTCTTGTCATCTGGAAGTTTGCAATAGGATTGATTAATGGTGGCCCCCATGCTTCATCCTCGAGATGCGAAATTAGTTTGTAACTTCACAGCCTTATCATGTACTCTCCAGAAAAACTGTCTGCAAGAGTTGCCTCTGATTACAATTCAGAGGTAGCCCAGGACAGACTATTAAAAGTAGGATCATCCCTTTCTTTTTATTGAATAAGTCTGTTGCTTAACTTGCTGTGTACTTGGCTTTTAATTGACTTGAAAGAAAAGAATTCTGAGCTTTGAATTGAATTTTGATGCAGACAGGAGGTCCTACTATTGGACAATGAGATTGCCTTCAATGAGGCTGTTATCGAGGAGAGAGAACAGGGAATACATGAAATTCAGCAGCAAATTGGTGAGGTGAATGAGATTTTTAAAGATCTTGCTGTCCTTGTCCATGAACAAGGAACTATGATTGGTAAGTTATATATTGTCTGCGAACAAAGAACTTGCTTCATATATTATGACTCGTTATCATTATTAAACTTTCCTTTTGCTGGGTATGCTACAGATGATATTGGCTCCCATATTGAAAATTCCCAGGCTGCAACAGCACAGGGAAAATCTCACCTTGTGAAAGCTGCAAAGACTCAGAGATCAAATTCTTCTCTGGTAATTTATGGCACCTCATTTATTTATTCCCATTTTGATTATCATCATCAATACTATTGCTGGTGGTGGTGCTGTTTGTTTTTGTGACCGAAGTAAATTACAGAGTGCTGACATGCCTTGTGTGGATCCCTGTTTGTTTTTTCTTTTTTTTTGTACTGACCTTTTCTCTTTATGTTTCTTGTTTAGTTGATTGGACACTGCTAATCCAGAAGGGGTTTGCTATCTAAATGCCATCTGCATTTTCAAGTTGATAAATGCATTTTCTTTTTCATAATTTAAGAATATGAGCTGTTTCTTTTATGCAAAATATTCCATCAAATTTTGATGAAAGAAGTGGTATATTGCCCTTGCTTCAAGTTGGGGATTTTCATTCTAGATGTGGATTCCCCTCAATTTAATGTAATTATATTCACAGTTAACCCCCGCGTCTTGAATGCAGGCCTGCTTGCTCATGGTGATATTCGGGATTGTGATTCTCATTGTGATCGTAGTACTTGCGGCCTAATCCAAAAATTTTCTTGATACAATCCTTGGAACTATTTCAAGAGCTGCTTGGCAACAAGATAGTATTCTCTATGCTAATTCCTTTATGTTCTTTTACAAGACATGGCGACTGACTGGAGTGTCCCACTGCTAGTCAGACGTGGTGTATATTGTATGATGTCTGCACGTGATCATTGCAGGCAATTCTGTCTGGGTGGAGTGTCTGTTTGTTTCTATGTTCTGCTGCCTTGGGTTTACAAGGGTGTGTGACAGTTTGTGTAATTGTTTCAGGTTTTATAGAAATATTAATAAACTAAACATTTATTCTTTTGTTTTTAATCATTCTCGAATTATCTTCCCGTAGTTCTTCACATGCATCTTCACTAGCTTGCTTATTTTGACAATAGGGTTATCATTTTAACACGGTTTGACAAGAGTTTTGGGAAAATAGAATAGTTGATGTTTCAAAATCCGTGTTTCATTCAAAGATGTATAAAAGTCTTTTTAAAATTTTATAAAAATTTAATGGCTAAGAGATGTGATTAAAGATTCAATGTGTTGAAAATGAAATATCGGTTTGTTTTTTTTTTCTTTCTTCTTTCATTTTTTTTCTCTGCTATATTATCTTTTTGTTTCTTGACCATTAAATTTTGAATTTTATTTTTTGACTATTAAATTTTCATAAAATGTTGGGATAATTTTTGTTCACTAATTAATTTACATAAAACATGCATTTTAGTTTTAATTAAACAACAATAAATAGCGGTTGGGTGTACACTATATTATTTTTCAAATACTTTTCTAATCTAAATCTTATCGCTGAAACTTTTACCAAGCTCTATCATTTTTTATTTTATTTTTAAAAAAACCTGCTCTCGGAGATGTTCATTGGTCCCTAAATTGTCTGAGGTCAAAATTGTTTAATGTGCGTGGTTCTCGGATTTTCTGTAGTCAGTGTCATCTTATTAATTGTTTTTTAAACTGACGGTGTTTGCTAGAAATTTTGGTTTTATAGAAAATGTTATCAGAATTTATGCAATGTCAACTTATTGGATCTGTTGTCATGGAAGAGGTCTTTGAAATGAACTGGCATGGAAGAGGTCTGAGTTTGATGATGACATGGTGCGTTATTGAAACGTCAAGTGGCCTCGGAAAGTTCAAGAAGAAGTGATTCTTGGCGATAATTCTCAAATATCATTTGTTGTCCTCTCAATGGACAAAGGAGTCCTCTCGAAGCTTGTCTATTCTATTTCAGCTGGAAGGGTTGCGCTTGTCAACTTCAGAAAAAAAGGATAAAAAAAATAATGGAGAAGAAAGCTAGTTAAGCAACCTTGAGCGATGCGTACAAATGAGCCAAGCCAAAACCATCGGGCCAGGCTAGAAGGTAGAGATTGACAATGATATTACCTCCTTCTGAACTTGTATCATAAGAAAGACCTGCCTTAGGGAGCAAGATAAGGCACCGGTTGCTAGTTGTTCTTGGGGGTCTTCCCTGACCTGTCAGGGTGAAGGTCTATGTCATCGAGAAAACGATGGAAAAAGACAGAAAATTGGCGAACTTCATCTGAAACGAGTTTGCATTAGTTTTACAGCAGGCGCTAAAGGTCCTGCCGATTGAAAACCTGGATATCTCTTAGTTGCTGGTATCAACTAACAATGCATGACCGAATTAATCCTATTACTGTGCTGGGGTGTTTTTTTGCAGTTATTTGAGGCATCTTTAAGTGCCACCACTTCGAATGTTGAAGTGAATTATCAAAAAGAAGATAAAAAATTTGCAGAAATAAAAATGGATGATGATGCTGAGTTACAACAGAATCGCATGCGGATGTCATAACACCATGAGAAAGGAAAATTGCTCCACAAATCTTTCCAGAAAATGCTATCATGACAAGAATTTACAGCAAAACTATGATTATTTCAAATTGTTGCACAGTTTACTATCAGAATAAAAGATGGACGCGAGGACAATTAAAAGAGTAGATGTAGAGGCTGCAAGAAAAGTGACAGCAGATACTAGTTTTGGCGCCCTTATTCCAGAAGGTATTCTCCACACAACATCCGCGGTTCTGGGTTCCACCATGTCATCGGTAGGCATAAGTAAGCAGCTCCCATTCTCCCCATTTCCTTCCATGCTGCAGCTCAGGAATAAATCGACAGCAGTTTTCTACTCTCTTCAACATTTCACTATTTCCTTTCACTTACTGGATATCGAGCATGCAATGAAATACTGTATCAATCAGTTTTTCAACGAAATATTTGTAGTCTGAGATGGGATTATTTTGTTTTCCTGTCTCAGGCCTCTTTTAAGCCACAACAAAGCCCATAAACAACTGAAGTCTGTTACCTTCTCGTTTCGAATAAACTAGTTTAGTTGCTCTGAGAACCGTGACTAATTTTAAATTAAAAAAAAAATAACTTTCCCCTTCTTGTATTTCTTTTTTATTTTTTAAAAGCATAGTGTCATAAGAAAAAACTTAGTGAAGTTAAAAATTTAAGAATTGATCATTTGAGAAACATTAGAACAATAAATTCAAGAAAATCATTTAAAGATTTAATTACAATAAAAAGATTGAGAAGATATATATTTTATTTTCATTCAATATTAATGAAAAAATTGTTTTAAAAGTTTTGTATATCAAGTTAATATATAATTATTTATAAAAACAATTGATGATTTCATCATAAAAAAACCCTTAAAATTCTTTAAAACAATGACATGATTTTTTTTTACTAGTAGTATGTATTTTGAATGAAAATCAGGGACTCTTAAAAAAAAGGTTTATTAATTTATTCATCTCAAATAAGTAGTAAAAATATACTTTTTTAATATAAACTTCATTACCTTATTAATACATCTTTTTATTTTATTTTATTTTTGATGAAGTCATGTTGTTTTATTAAAAATTTTATTCATCTCAAATAAGGAACGAAAAGGGAAAAATTAAAACTTTAGGGTTCAACTATAATTTTCCACACCAAAGTCAAAAGAGGGCTACATTTATTTGGCTGGGTTAATGTTAGTTCTTGTTGTTTTAATTTTCTAAAATTGATAAAATAAAATCCTATTTTGTAGTCTAATGTTGTTGCCTTTTAGGGACCAAAACAAACATAACGTGAATACAATGTTGAATGTGAATTGAAAGAAATTAATTGTGTTATAATCCCATAAATATAATGTGAGAGGATGAAACCGAAACAAAATTTAGAAACTGAAATTAATAAATTTGACATGTAAAAAAGAGAAAAGGCCTGTGTCTACCACCACATCATGATGAACACGAAAAAAGGCCTAATCTAATTGCTTTTCTGAATAAAATAATGGACAATATATAATGAATAATGTGTAATGAAGTTCACTACTTCTACTTTCTTCACACCTCTCCTCCCTCCGCTTCTAAATCTTTCCCGCTCAGTAAAGTGACCATCTTTTAGCAAAGAAAACACAGAGAAAAGAGAATGAACAGTACATCACCGACAAATTCATCAGTATCAACAACAGCAATTATTGGAGGTGGAGGAGGAAGTGTTAGCAATGCTGCTTTGGATGATTTTCATTTCCCTTCTGATTTAATTTCCATCCAAGACCGCAAAGATGAGGCGATGCTTGGTTTGTTTTGTTCTCCCTCTTCAATTTCAATCTTGAAATATGAAAATTTTCCATCTGGGGTGTTGTAATATTGCATGATCCACGCGAATTTCGAATTTTTTGGTCGTGGGCTTAGGCATTTTTGCAGGGAAGATTGGTTTTTTTTTTGTCCAGCTGGGCTATTTAAAAGCTGAATAGTTTGTGTGGGTTCTGGGTTATTCTTATGGAAATTCATTGCTTTGTTATCGCGGCATTAATATTTCTGCATTCCCTGTGTTGGGCTATGGACATGTAGCTATTTTTGTGATTATTTGATTCTAGCAATCAGAATCAGTCTTATATGGGTCCTCATCTGCATAATTCATGGATTTTCTATTTCTTTTCTCTAGGGTTTAATATACATGAACTCGTTGTCGTGTTACAAAGAAAATAAGGGGAATGAAATCTATGCGGGGCAAAGAATTCTTAAGTTTATGCTGCTCATCATGAAATGATGGCTCTTATATATGTATCTACTTTTTAAGGAACAAATCGAACTCATTGACAGAATAAGTTTACGCTCGCATCTTGATTTTTGATCTTTTAAAAAATAGGACTAAGCCAAGCGATTCCATTAGTATTGGTCTAGTGGAGGATGTCATTTATTTACCGTCAAAAGACAAAGTTTGTATCTTTAATTTGAGTTCTTTCATCCAGCAGAATCGATCCATTTTAATTAGCCTGTCTGTTAATTTTCCTAGTTTCTAGAGATACTTTAGTTGTTAGTCGCCCTCTCAAGTTTTATCTTACTTGGATATATGAAATTCAAGGGCTTACCTTTTCTCCTTTGTTCTTACTTCACCCATTTTGGTTATAAAACAAGACAAGAAAGAAATATATTTCAGAACTTTAATGTTTTCCTCTGTTCTGTCTCTAAAAGTGACCTTTGAAAGAAAACAGGAAGGCTCTGTTGTGTCTCTAGAAGTGACCTCTGAAAGAAAACCGGAAGGCCCCAAATTCAATTAGTGAAACACCAACAATTTTAATCACTCTAAGTATCATCTCAGCTGATAGCAACTGAGTGGAGTTTTTACTGTTAATAGAAGTCTTGTTCTTCTGTTGCAGCACTAAAAACTGATCTGATGGCTGCACTTAACAAGGAGGTTAAGTCCTTGGATGAAGATAACTGGAAGTTTGAAGGGCCTCGTTCTCGTATTAACCTTATATCAAGACCAGGTTAGTCTTTCAACCCACCAGTTACCTTTACTTTCATACTCTTTCTCCAACCTGTGCTGGGTAAATTTGAGCCATAGATAACACTGGCCTTTAGTGATTCATTTGCCAGCTGTGTCTTTATCTTAGAACAGCATCACTTCAGTGGAATTTTGCCAGTGCCAGTGATACCAGTTGCTTCATTGTGGTGGATCTCTGGTCACATGCCACTGCCATCTTTCTAGGGTTCATCTAAAACATGCTTGAAAGATTGGCAGATAACTTTATTAGGTGGGATAATGGTAGCAATGGGTTATATGTTGGATTTTCACATCCCATTATCATAAAACTCATGATGCGTAAAATGGATTTTAATGCCTTTATCTCCCAATTAAACTTTAGATAGAAAAGGAAAATAACGGTCATGAGGGAGAAAGAGTTTGTCAAAAAGCTCCAAATGTAGCTCCTATGATTTGTAGACAAACGCAAATATCATACTTTGTCTTTGTGACTGGTTGGCCAACAGGTCATCTTCTTGCTTCTGGACAACAATACACAGATAAATTGTTTGTGGGTGTGTCTGTAAACTTTTTGTAAGATTAAATTATTAAATCACACTAGCCGATTCCCCAATTTTTTTTATCAAAACAAAAGGGGATCATTTATACACGATGGATGCCGGATAAAAAACCAGCCTTTGTTGTTATTGCCACTTATATTCTCCTGCCTATCCCTTGTATCGTTGCCAGCCAAGTGCTTTGACATTTGTCCAGGAGCATAAAAGAAATATTGAACCTACTTCTGGAGCTGTCATTTCTTAAACATGTTAGAAAATTATGGAACAGATATTGAGGAGTATCTGATCTGCATCAGTATCTCTCCATATAACTATCCTTGTTACTTTGTGTTTTGTTTTCTTATTATTTTCCGTGGGATCCTATTGAATCATGTACATGAAAGTAAACCATGAGTCTTAGGCCTGGTACAGGCCTTTGAATCCCGCTTTGTTTGTGAACAGCATGTTGAACTCCCTGTGATTTCAACATTGAAACCTTCTTAATTTTAGTCTTTGTTCATTGTTATTTAAGGATTCACTATTTGTCTTTTTTTTGGATCCTAATGCAGGTGGATTTCTAAGCAAGAAGTTGGAAATAACAAAGAAAAAGAACTCGGCCTTGCCGAAATGATTTGTAATTCTTCAGACAGCCTGCATCTTTTGCATCAATTGACTGTTGGTATATTTCTATTAATTTGATGGCAAATATCTGTTATTTTATTCTAGACTTGGCGATTCACGTGTTGTTGGTCTGTGTTCTGAAATGCTTCCAAATAAATCTGTTGCCCACACTACAAATAAGTTCATCACTAACAAACCAATGCACTAAATTGCAACAGGATTTGAGAAGAGAGAAATAATTATAAGTTGATCAATTCCAAGACGAAAAGAACCAATGCCATGACAGTCCTGTTGGCCTGCTAGGGATTTCTTTGCTTTGTCCGCAGTGACGGGGCCATACACCTGATTTAGCTTAGAGCACATCAACAGTTTTGTTCCCTTTGACTGTAAATTTTAGGCCTTTCGCTCTGAAGTTGTTTTTCTTGGTTGAACCAATCTTGCAACCAACTCTGATGCTTCTAAAACACAAACCTTGGAGTTGAGGTGGAAAAGGGTTTTCAGAAGACGAATATGTAACCATAACATGGTCCAAATAAACAATTCAAGAAACATAATCTAACAAACTCGAAGGCAATAGCACAAATTTCCACTACCTCAGCCGTCGGGAGAAAAAAGAGTTGAACAAACAGATTTTGTTACATGAAGTTTCAAATCTTGCAGCTCGTGATTTTGAACAGGGATTGAAATTGAGTAAGCATATACTTAAAAATCAAAGATAAAGAAATAATTTTTTGGAAGTAGTAGTGTGTGGGGTCTTGATGTTAGAACAATACAGTGATCTTCAGTTAGGTATTATGTGAGTGAAAGTGATCAAATAATCACTAGTCATTGTAAACCTTTTATGCTTTATATCATTAAAAATAAAATCCAAGGATTCTGGACCGTCTCCATTAACAGCTGGGTTGATGCAGCCAATCTCTATTTTTCATTAACACAAATATACGCCTTCTCTTGTAGAAGAAAACAAACGAACGAATCTTCTCCGTAAGTAGCAGTGGGCTCGCTTTTAATCATGTTTCTTGTTTTTGATAACGTGGTTGGTGGTGTATGAAAATGTAGCAGAGGTTTTTGGTTTTATTTTGAAATGCATCAATATATTAAAACAATTTAAAAAATATAAAAGTATAATTATACCGGAATATCAAACAAGATTAAGATTTCCTAAAAATAACTCAAGTATACCTTTCCCACGGTGCAAGCAGAGAGCTAGTTGGTCAAAAGACTCAAAACAAAACAAGATCCCCTCACCAAGCCGAGACCCAAGATGGTGGTCTCATCTCATGAATTGAAATTACTGATGGAGCTCTTCAAGAATCATCAGGAGTCATTTAGAGTCTCTCAAACCCTTCCAATTCCGAATGATAACTCTTAATTAGTATCCCAAATAATTTATGTAATCTTTCATGTGATTAAATTTGATTTTAATGGTATTTTTTATTAGAATTAATCAAAATATACGCAAACTAATCCAGACATCCATACTAATTAAAAAACAAATAGTGGCATTTTAGACACGAGCATTACTGATCCTATCTACTTTTTCTCAGGCACACAAATTACTACTAGCCTGCAAAATTTTTTATTTTAAGGAATTACTCTATTCATTATATCAGTATTAATGGACCCTAATCTAAATAATTACATGGATAGTTTGGACATTTAACTTAATTAATCCCTGAAAAAAGAATCCTTGGGGACCATGGGATGACCCGAGAATTTTCTTACTCTTGCAAAAAGAGCAGAGAAAATCTAAACAGATAAACTGGTAGAACTTGACAGAAGATAGCTAGTCTGTTAGTAGTCTCAGCTTTATTATTAATTTTGTGAAAGAAAAATCCTTTGGAAAACCTTTTATCGTTTATATATCTATCAATGTCAAATAAATCTGAAACTCCATATTTAGAACACAGCTCCTGTGCAAAACCAGCATCATCTTCATGGCACGCACGCATTTCTGCCTCCTGGTTCTCATCATCACTGCCAATGGCTCGAAGGTTTTCCATTTTGTTATCAAAACGAAATTCTTTCACAGCTTATATCCAGACCAAAAGGTACTGAAATAACATAAGATATGGAGAGAACAGAAAAGGAAAAATGAATCTCAATCACGCAAAACAAAATCAGCTACCCCATGTCTAGATTCAAAACTGATCTGGGTCACAAAAGGATGATCAAGAAGCTCACCCACAGTCCCTCTCTTCTTCCAGTCCTTCTCTAGACACCTCCTAACAAAGCTTTGAATCGTGCTGGATGCACTCTTCGGCATTTGCAATCTCTCCCCAAAGCATATAGCACACACCAATGCTGCCCATTCTGGTTTCTCTCCGCAACCAATCAATGGATAATGACCCACTAGGCACTCCAAAACTACCACCCCAAGCGACCAAACATCTCCTGCGAATCCGTGATCTCCATTTCCATCCCATCTCTCAGGATCAATTCTCTCAGGACTCATGTAAGCACATGTTCCCATATAAGTCTCATATGAATCATGTTTTCCCACCACTACCCTACTTACTCCAAAATCTGCAATCTTAACCACTCCTTCAGCATTTATTAGTAGATTTGAGGGTTTTATGTCCCCATGTACTATCTGCTTCTCATGGAGATACTGTAACCCATTCAGAATGCACCGTGCCACACCAGATATAACATCCTCAGGCAATATTCTGTGTACAAGCAGAACATCATGCAGTGATCCTCTTTCCATGTGCTCCATTGCAAAGTACAAGTCATCCTCACCATCAAAAACCGCATGGCACTGGACAACGTAAGGTGAATCCACGCGTCTAAGGATCTCTGCCTCCCTTCCTGCTTGTTGGCGAATTATGGTGGAGTTTCGGTCGAAACGGAGGGTTTTCAATGCAAATATGGAGGAGCTGCGTTTGTGCCGTACTTTATAGACCGTGCCACTATTGCCATGGCCAAGAACCGCCAGTTTTTCTAGGTCTGAGAGCTTCTCTATGCTTGGAGAATCTGGACTAATGGTCAATGATAATGATGGCGAATGGATCTGATGCCGGAAGTCAGCTGCAGGTATGGGTGGTGGTAGGGATAGCCTTAGTGGTTGTTGGTGCCTTCTCTCTCTCACCAAAGTCATTTTCACACCTCTTGCTTCTTCTCTCTTCTCTATGCTCAGATACTCAGCAACATTGTGGATAGGTACGGCAAAACCTTAGCCTAGCCGTTATATACACATGCGACTGGAGAGCTTTTGGGGGCACAGCACACACGTGCATGCTTGGCTTCAGGGGGATAACAAGTGGCTGTAGCAATCCCAACATTCACGGACAGGTGAGGTTTTTTCTGTGACGTCACCGCTAATCTCTGGCGAGGTACGTGCGTCGAGTTTCTTCCTACACTGCCATCTGTTCTTTCTTTAACTGTCAATTTTTTCACTGAAGCATTAACTAATCACCCATTTTCGTAGTTATCGTGAAACATGTGACTACAAATTATTTATATATATATATATATATATAAACACACTCATCATCCATGGTTTACGTACGTACGGGGTTGCAATTACTTCCAAAGATTTAGAAAGAAAGAAAGCAAGCAAGGAAGGCTAGGTGCAGCCCAAAGTGTCATGGAAATGTATAAATTTTCTAACATAAAAATAAATATATATAAAAAGAACAGATTTTATTCCATTGATCAATATTAAATAAATGCTGTTCTGATTTAAAACGAGATCAACAACTCCTAAAATAAGGGATTGTGCCGGCACGGCAGGATGCCACATGATCAGCCATGGGGATCCTCGGAGTTCGAAGTAAAGGTAAGGCCATGCAGCGTCCGATTATCCTCAAATACAGTAGAAGAAACACGTGTTCTGGTTGGGTTCGTTGTGCCTATGCTACGTTAAGCTCTATATATTTTCGCCACGGGCATCTTTATTCCTGGCCATGATACTTACAAAGCAGAGTACACTTTAGGTCCAAGATTAGACCAATATCAGGGATGCAACGCCATGCACTATAGATCAACAAATGTCAGTGATGATTTTAGTTCTTCATGATAAGTATAAACTCGAACAGGAATAGGATACCGAGGACTCTTCATCAAATTAGACCTACCAAAACCGCAAACAATTTACTTCATCATGCAACGTACCAAACCAAAGACCAGATCCCACTTTTACCAGGCAATGGGAAAAGAGCAGCGCCACTGTGTAATAATATCACCACATGAACAGAAGGTGACCCATTACGTTTTCCAAGGCAATCCAAACCTCCAGTACATGAAAATTATCCAGATTGGCTTCGAGTTGGTTTATATATATATATCCTCACCTTGCCTTCCTCCTCCATAAATAGGCCACAAAATCACTGGAACCAAATTACGAGCATTCAGTTCATTAATACAAGAACAATTAAATTGGTATTCTGCCCAACAATTAACCTTTCATCCTAAACCAAAAGCAGCCTGTGCAAATGTATACTTGGATCATGTTACAGAAGACAATTATCTCATCTTCCCCGTTGCTATAAAAAAATAACTTCAGTTCCAAACAAGTGATCAGGCCTGGTCAACCTTCTCGATTGCGCGGATTTACCAAACTCTCACCAATAATCAGCTTACTGCCTTTCAGAGAGTCGAAACACCCCACAATCTGTTTTTAACAATCAGCGCCCTATTCCAGGAGTTGCACTAAAATCCCATCTAAGAGTGTACCGAATTGAATTATTGCTTCGATCCGAGGTCTGACACCAGTCATGCCATCCCTCCTACTTTTAGATGTTGCCGAAGATAAAGCAAAACAATTCCGACCAGTACACCCTCATCAAGATTTCTCTAAAATGCCCCAGACCAACACCTCTAAGTAACCTTAAGGTAGCACTGATTAATGTGTGCATTTTTCCATTAAGGTAACGTAGCTAGTGGTCCACAAGAACGAAAGGTTGAAAAAGAAACAAACCACGGAAGTGAATTGCTTTGAAACAAAGGCTACATTCACGAATAGGATTTGACAGGTACAAAAGATGGAAAACCAAAACTAGGGACTTAAGGATAGCATAATGTTTCTTGAGGTCTAGAACCTCTCACAAGATGTAGAGGGGAAACGTTCAAATTTTAAAAAAAAAAATGAAAAAAAATAAAGAAAAAAGAAAAGGAGAGAACTTTAGGTCTCCACATGTGCAAAAATAAAAACTATTGCTGGAACAGGAACAAAAAGCATCGAGTTGTTGTTCCAATGGCCAAAGGAGTAGGACCATCTGATTAAGGTTAAAAGTTTATCTAGGTATTTAACTATTACGGTTTGAAAGAAAGGTACATTTGGTGTGCGAGGTTAAAGCTGCTTGCGATCTGATGAGAGAAGTCCCATTTGTTCTGTCAGCTGATCCATATGCTGAGCTTTGTCCCACCCGTTTATAATTTGATGTACATCATTTCCATTGGCTTTACCCTCCACAGAACTTGATTCAATATCCTCAGGCACTGGACTCTGTGCAAGAAGGTCATCCCAGAAGCTAGAATTATCAAGCAAAGCATCGATATCAGGATCAGGGGAGATGTTGTCAATATCTATGGGTATTGTATCATTAATTCCAAGTGAAACTGGATCTAGGAACACATCACTGCTTGTCTCTGGTTCCATGTAACCTTCACCAGGAATATCAGCAATAATTTCTGGCACCATTTCTGGCTTTTGAGAAACCTGGGGCATGATTATATCTGCCTGCGGAATAGGTATGGAGGGTGCTCCTTGTCCTCCAACCAGTATACTTTCCGTAAACTGAGAAGCTGTAGCCTTTTCTGAGCTAGCAATGTGTGGGGAAGATTGTATTTCAGATATGGCAGCCATGGGGCCATGCCCGGAAATCCCTGAAGCTGCTGGGACCTCTTGAAGAGTCACTCCTGACATGCGGCTTGAAGAGCTTCCACCGTCTTTTGCACTAGATGATGGTGAACCATTGCCAATCAGGAAGCCATCAAGATTGTTGTCATAAGATTCCAACCTAGAAGGAGCATCCATTTTCATGACCTGCCTGAGCATTGCTTTGGCTGCCTCGTTCATCTGAGGCTGATACTTCACAATTTGTCCATCAGGAGCACTAGAACGCTCATTCTCAGAAACACCCTCCTCCCTGAGCCTTCGTTTTTTGTTGGCTTCTGTTATGCGCCTGTTGCTTTCATTTTGCTGCTGTACAAACTGAGCCAGGAAGCCTGGGCTCTGCATAGCCTTTGCCAGGAATGACATCATCTGTTGCTGACGCTGCTCCATCCCTTGAAGTCGCTGCACCATGGTTTGCAACTGGCTATCTGTGGACTGTTGCTGCTGCCTCAACCTAACAAGTTCTTGCATAAGAACATTCTTGTCCCTCTTAAGCCTCTCTACCTCTTCCTCAAGCCCAAATTTTCCAACCTCAACACAAGCGCCAACAGTTGAGTTCTGTCCACGAGTTTGTTGCGGCTGTTGATTAGTATGTCCATGAGCAGGTTTTCGCCGACTGATAGTCCTAAGCAGGTGCTTCTGACCCCTCAAAAATCCTTCATTGGCGAATTCCCAACGGTCTGGATCCACCTTTCGAAAACCCTGTTTGAAAATAGAGACAACAGTGTACAGAAAGATTAAGTCCAAAACAAGCAAAACAAAAACATACAAATCACATCAGCACTGCCCTGTCTGGTAATATCTGGTGGGGAACAAAAATAGCTTAGGCTTGGTGTTACAAACAGTAAACATTACTAGAGGATAACAGGCAAGGATTGGTTCTCCTTTAGCTAAAATCAATAGGTAGTTTTGGAACCCTTGTTGTAGCATAAGAGGAGCACTCCTATTAGCCTTTTGTACATAATGCAAGGAATCTAACTTCAAGGAAAGAAGTTTCATATTAGATTTGGCTGCTTACTATAGGTAAATGAGCATAGAAGTTTTCCTTGACTTCCAGTACTGTTGATCACTTCTTGGCTTGCCAAGGGTAGAAAAGCAAAAAATTGCTAGTGCCAGAGGTTTGAGAGAGATGAAGTGGCAACAAGAGGTGGGATAAAAATATTTCAAAAAGAAGGTTGCTTCCAATAGATCATGTGCAAAATCTCCTTGCAATGTTTCCTGGAGTTCAACAAGGAAATCACAGTGTAGAGTCATAGACAACAAGCGAGCAGTACCAGGCTTGCTTGGTAAAGTCAAAGTGATACTTTATTAGTTCATAACATAATCAAACATCAAACCAACCAGAATGTTTCTCTAGTTATTGTAACTGGTTATTAAATGTGCCCTCAACCTAAGAGCAGAGCTACAAATTCAAACCATTAACAGCATCAGGGATTCATTTATTAAGAGAGCATCGTTTTCATAGCTTTCCCATCCATGACTAGACAGACAATAACTGTGAAATGATATTGCACATGAGAAAAAGTGTTCAAACAAGGTTGAGGAACCTCTCCTCTATTGAGAAGCTGATACCATAGCCCCAAGCTAACAGTAATAATAGCAAAGGACACTAGCCATTACTTATAATTATAAATGAAATCAAACACACTTAACTCAACAGATTGTCACACATGGCTAACAGGCATCATGCCATTTCATGACTACTTGCTCGTGGTAAAGGCATTCCAACTATTGTAGGGAGTACAATGCCCCCCTGTATTCTGAGAAAGGAAACTGCATTTCCTCTTGATTTAAAATAAGTGCCAGAATTGCCTTGACACAATATTGAAATTGAAAGGATAAGCTCTTGCTGAGCTTCCACATGCAGCATGAGATAATACTGACAACTTTTCTAGACAGCTTGGAAAATTTTGCCAGAATTTCCTTGATGTAACATCAAAGTTGAATGGATAAGCTCGTGCTGAGCTTCCACATGCAGCTAGAGATAATATTGACACCTTGACTAGATAGCTTGGAAAATTTTATTTTGACCTCAGCTTGGTTTCACTTAGAAATGGAAATAAAATTAAAAGAGAAGAGACATTGATAACCTTTTTATCCTGTATGGTCAACATAAGGCACACTTCTATTTTCTTGTTCAGTTTCTGCTCCATTTGGTTGCTGATAATGCAGGGAGACAACCAATTAAAACTTTAAACTTGAACACATCCATTCTTCGTCTCTTCTGACTTGATTGAAGATTTTTTCATAGTGCACAAAAACATAAAGTACTTGTAATAATTTTTTGGACTTGTAATAAAAATAAAATAAGTACCTGTAATATATTTTTTTCTCCCCTGGATTTCTTAGCAACCAATAGGAGGATTTATAATATTTTCGTTATTTTCACAAGTGTGTTAGTATAGCCTAGCCCTTTACTTTCACTTGAAGTCATTCACCACTAATCATAATAAATTAATTCCAAATTCCCTACCCAAAGTAGATTATAGAAATAAATTCCTATCCCTCCAAAAAAAAATCCAAAAAGAAAGAGACAGAAACCTACATTATCTTTCTTTCTTTCTTTCTTTAATCTCAGCGCTTATGGTTCTTTGATAGCCCAATTAATTCATTTCCAAACTTTAAAATATATCCTAAAAAATTAAAAGATATACCTAATTACCCAAAAAAGTATCATCATAAAAAACCAAAACCATATGCACTGATGACTGATGTCCCCAATGACAGAACAGAGATCAGTCTTCTTCCTTCTGATGCTCATGCATGCAACTACTTGCCAAGGCTATGCAGTTGCAGAAAATTGTTCAATACAAGTAGCACAAGAGTTTCAAAGAAGGGTGAGCAGAACAACTTAAAAAATCAAGTGGGTCACTAGTTAAATGAGATTTTCACCACAATCAAATGACAGCTTTCCCTGTCACCAATTTTCTCATACTGAACAAGAATGATTACATTTTGCAAGTTTGCAAACCCCATGCCAATTATTTCACTTATCTATGTAACATCAAAATCTGTTGCAAATAACTTAAACAGGCAAATCAACCACATTCACCAGCGAACACTAACACAGATTCATTCCTCAAAATTCCTACATAAGCTTCAAACTATTTGTAAGGAGCATCCCTTCTTCCATCCCTTGACATCTTCAATGATCAAGCATCGAATTCACTATTGTAATGAAAATCTAACCCACAAGCGCTTTTCTGTAGATGAAAATGGTTCCCTAGTTCATAACAAATAAACATGGATCATCACCATTTACATTCAACAACAATATTGTGTCCTTAAAGGAATATCCCTGAGAGCACAACAAGCTCATAGAACATACCACACACACGCCCCTATCCTTCCCCAACGTTTTTGTAACAAATGAGTTCAATTCTTGCAAGAATACAAACTCTACTCCACGTAGTAAATTGTGGTCTACACTGAACAGAAACTAAGCCATGACTGCCTTTTACCATCCTAACTACAAGCAAATCAAACAACTCCACTGACTACCAGATATCAGCAAGCAATCAACTGAAAAGAATAACAGAATCACAAATCAAACTTATTAAAAAAAAAAAAAAACTTAAAAGAAAATACGTCAACAGATTAGAAAGCAAAATGCAATAGAAATGAAGAAAAATCCAAAAATATATAGAGAGAGAAATAAAGAAAGCGAAATCCATACGTATGTATTAAGTTGCCTAACAAAGCTGGAGAAGTTATTATGCTTAAAATACTTCGGCAAAAGATCGCGAGCGAACTCCGGCGGATTCCAAACCACAAAACTATTATTCGTTGAACTCCAAGACACCACGGCGTCGGTCTCCGGGTCGTCTACCATGTCGTAAGTCTTACTCAGAAATGGCGGCGGCGAATTTGACTGGGACGCCATCGGCACCGGCGCCGCTTGTGCTCCACCGCCGCTAGTAGAGGCGTCGCCACCGCTTGCAGTGGTGTTTATTCCATCCATCAGAGTAACGTGAATGCTTGCTGACTG
>Ga0325402_1001335_pt1 | contig 19936 bp, 13 predicted proteins | sample PopdelMetagenome_22_FD_207212 | JGI IMG/M metagenome (GOLD analysis project Ga0325402, IMG submission 207212) | Populus deltoides microbial communities from Bellville, Georgia, United States - Xylem-PdKOR-R3 | ecosystem: Host-associated > Plants > Phyllosphere > Stem > Wood/Secondary xylem...
AACATTAATGGCCGAGAACACAGAAGGAAAAAAAAGAAAAGAGGAGGGGTGGGATCTGGACGTGATTTCAATTAGCTTGCCACTAGGCGTTGCCTTTTGTGCAATGTTCCAGTCAACTTAGATATAAATAAAAGAGTCACTGAATTATTGTAATTCACTGTAAAAACATTCACAATTTATAACACATTAATTGAGCAATTTTAGTCGACTAATGTTTGGTCGGTTGTTGTTATGGTTGTTGTTTTAAAAAATATATGTTTGATTAAAATCGTGGTTGGAATTGAGGTTGAACAAAAAATAGTTTAATGTGTTTGGTTAAAAAAATGCTTTTCAAATTAAGGTTATAAAATAATAAAAATATGTATATATATTAATGTTAATGATTTTTAATTTAAATATTGGAGATTTAACTACTGTTATTACATCATGAAATAAATAATATTGATATTAAATATTTTTTATTATTCCATTAAACTATATGTAATGTCATTACATACGAAATCTATCCAACAAGGATTATATTTTCCATGGTTTCTTAAGCGCGCAACAACAAAAACTGAATTTTTTATTACGTCATCAAGCGATCAATTAATTTTTTATTTTTAATATGCAATAAAACACAATTAAAATAAAAAAAAACTGATTTTTTTAACTGGGTCGGACCGGGCAAGAACATAATTGGAATTGCAATCAAATTTCATAAATGCTACATCATCATGAGATATCCTTCTAATTTAGGTGGTGTTATTAAATAATATTAAATACTAGTTTTTCGAGTAAAATTTAATTTTTTTTTAAAAAAATTACAATTTCATTATGTACAAAATTCATTGGATAAGAACTACAGTTTTCATGATTTTTTGAGCGTGCAATAAAATTAGGTAAAATATTATCAGGAATAAAATTGAGATTACAGTACGAGTAAATTTAATTCACCTTAAACTATTTTTTTTTAAAAAAAATATTATTGTTCACTTTCACATGAACAGTGCGAGTAAAATCAATTAATTGCACTGGTTTTTTGAAATAAATAAATAAATAAAATAAACTTTTCACGTGAACAGTGCGAGTAAATTAATTCACTCGCACTGGTTTTTTTTATTAAAAAAATTAAACTTTACACGTGAACCGTGCGAGTGAATTAATTCACTCGCACTGGTTTTTCAAAAAAAAAACTGAACTTTACACGTGAACCATGCGAGTGAATTAATTCACTCACATTGGTTTTTTGAAATAAAAAAACTGTTCACTTTAATGAACAGTGCGACAATGAAGCATGGCTCTATTTTTGTGCTACCTCCCCCTCGAGAAGCAGCAAAATGCTACATTTACAAAACTTGCAAAACCATTTTTGTTTTTAGTGGGTCCTACCACCATAAAACACTTTTTTCTTTTTAACCAAACGATATTATATATAGGTGTAGATGATCCTCACTTGCAGCCATGTTATCAAATGAACACTTATTTTTATTATTATTATTATCATTAGTAAAGAAGAGTAAAATGAATTTGCACAGTAAAATATTGATATCTTTTAATATAGAGTAATTAATCACACTTTGAATATAGTTTGCAATTAATCACGCTTGGAATCGACATCTGCAGCATCATGAAAATTGAACTCATTCCTGCACCTGGATGGTTTTTTAGGGTATCTGTTTTGCGCGTGACTCGTATGGTTTCTGTTATTTGGAAATGTGGTCCAAATAATATTTTATAAAAAAATATTTTTTTAAAATTTTTAATATTTTTAAATTACTTTACAAGTTGATATAAAAAATAATTTTTAAAAATAATAAAAATATTTTTTTAAATAAAAAATATTAAAAAAAATCACTATTATCATACCAAACAAACTATTAAATTGGTAAGGTACTAATACGCAAGACTAGCTAGCAATATACTTAGATTATATTTATTTTGTTTTTCTAATTTAGTTGATGAATTCTTGTCGTTTTATTATATCCGATCCAATTCTTGAAATACATTTGTCAGTCCATACGCGAAAGGAATTATTTTTTTCACTTGGCTTCTTGCGATATCATAAATAAAATATTAATTATCAATGGGTCGTATATATTTTTAGAGATGTCTATAATTATATAGTTTCGTCAATAATAATATTTAATATTTTTAATATGAATAACAATCTCAAATCATATTAAAATTAATTTTATTAATTTTGAGAAATAAAACTTAACTGGTGAGATGTTAAATTTACTTTCAAAGATCATTAGTTCGAGTGTCACAATACTCAAGGTTATTGGAAATTTACCTGGTCATTAATTTCAAAGTCTTGATAAGTTAGTCAAAGTGCACGTAAGCTGGTCCAGACATCTACAATTATATATAAAAAAAAATCAATTTCATTATTTTTAAATATAGAATCCACATAATAAGTAACTTTAAGAAAACAAATTTAATGTCAAAATATAAATTGCACACACTTTAATCGTTTTTTTTCCTTCTAACACGAATCCAAACTCTGAATAAAAAAACATCATTATCAACTATTGCAGGTTGATTTTTTCCAGCTAGAATCTCTATCGACGTACAACCCGTCCAATATCACATTTATCTCACATAATGCATTTTGGTGTGCTAATGCCTTACCTCTCTGGTAGGGCTTGATGCCCTCTTTCACTAGCTATCCCTTACTTATGAACATTTTTATCTTTTTTTTTCAAGGGCAAAACAGTCTTTAGTGTCGTGATCTTTAATTTTATAGAACAATTAGTATTTTGTATGGTTCATGTTTTGAAGATTCCCTTTCATAGAAGGAGTGGTTCATGTTTTCCCTTTGATAGGAGGAGGACGACACGCTCTTTTTCTTGAATGTGCATGTAGACTTTTGTTCATATATATGGTATTTAGCTGTGTTGTTTTGGACAATTAGAAAGACAAGACGGTTGTGAATGAACTCTTTCGATATTTTTTTTATGTGCCCAGGGACTGTATGGTATGGAGATTTACTTTGTTTGATTCACTCGTCCCTTCTTCGCTCATGGAATTGAGAATGGGATCGTCCAATCACATTTTATTTCCTTGTTCGAATGTAATCTTTCATCACTTGCTTAGGTTTCAAAAGTCATGTTTGAGAGAGCGTGAATGGCTATCTCCATAAACTAGGTCGTGAACCCCATTGATCAAGATCTCGAGGATTAGGACCTTTTTACATAATTCAACATTAACATCACGGCAAACAAAAGTTTTATTGAATTCTTTGTTTTATGTTACAAGGAGGGTAAGAATCAGGACTTACCAGGTTCAATAAAAAGATGTTGAAAGTAGAGGATCTATTGGAGTCGTGGGTATAGAGGCCTCGATTAAAGAATTTCAAATTTCGACCGTGTTCTTGCACATGGTTGAAACTTGAAATTGTTGCCTTGGAACTCGAAAGCTTTTCCCTCCCTTGCAGGCTTGCATGGTGTAGGGGCAACTATAGATTTTGGGCATAATAAGTTCAAGCTTTTTATAACCGGTATGCATTATCATTTGGGCCTACTTCTTTTTTAATTATGATCTGTTTTATGATGGTATTTATAGCTTAAAAGAAACTTTTTTTTTTTTGGTAATAAAAGAGGTTTGAATCCTACTGTTATAAAAAACAAACTCAGATCAATTGCAGTTTTTTTTTCTTCCACATGAACCTACAGCAACTGCGATACCAACCGCGATAACCTCACGTATTTTATTAAATGGTCCACATAACAAATTCTTAATGTTAGAAAACATGCTTCAGAGTTCTCGATTCTTACAAGGCCATTTTCCTTGATTCTAAAATAAGTAAAAATAAAAAATAAAAACAATTTCCTCTCGAAATTAATGAACCTGAAAAGAAGGTAAAACCGAGAACATTTGTTCTGCTTGGGTACGCAGACAACAATCCGACAAATTCAATAACCCCTGCCAAATTCCAGCCTTCCCCAAAACCCTGATGCTCACTCTCTCGCCCTCTCGTTGCCTCAAATCGAGATCGGAGAATGGCGGCGAGCGAGCAGCAAACAGTCCTCCAATTCGCAACACCATCGATCTTCGTCGACCCTATCCGTGGAAGTTCATCCTCTTGTGATCTTTAACATCTGCGATTGCTACGTTAGGGGGCCTGATCAAGCTGAACGCATCATTGGCACTCTCATTGGCTCCGTATTACCTGATGGCACAGTTGATATCCGTAACTCTCATGTTGTCCCTCATAACGAATCCTCCGAACAGGTTTTCAAACATCTCTCCACTGATTTTTCATTTTTTCTTGGCTAAAATGTATGTCTGCTAGTAATGTCTCAGACGGTTACTTGTAATTTCGGTCAATTTTTAGTTTATCATTTTTTTGTAATAATAATCGCATTGGTTTTTGTTTTTAAATTGGATGCAGGTGGCTTTGGATATTGATTACCATCATAATTTGCTACTGTCTCGTTAAAAAATGAATCCCAAGGAAGTTATTGTTGGATGGTAATTCTTGTTTCCACTAATTTCCTCAATTTTTTTGGTTTTCTTTGTGTAAATCACTGTTGAAAGAAATTTTATGACAATGTTTTGGTTGTGTTGCCTTAGTGTAGTGTTTTGCATCGTTTGAATTTGATTAATAAATTTATTATGTTGTTGTGCTCCTGCAGGTATTCAACCGGGTTGGGAGTTACTGGCGGTAGTGCATTGATTCATGACTTCTATTCTAGGGAAGTTCCAAACCTTATTCAATATCTGACGGTTGATACAGGATTCACGAATGGGGTGGGTACCATAAAGGCTCATGTTTCTGTCAATTTGTCTCTTGGAGACCGTCCGCTTGCAGCACAATTTCAAGAAATTCCTCTTGATCTTCGTTTGGTTGAAGCTGAGCGTGTTGGATGTATGCATATTTCATGAATTCTTCATTCCTGTTTTCTGTGCATTTACATACACTTGGGCTTTTAAGATTTCTATTTTATTTAGGGAGACGATGATAGACTAGGCTTTTAGTTCTGACATTTTGATGAAACATTTTGAGATAGTACTTCGAGTCTTTTCTTTTTCTTTTTGTTGGGTGGATTGTAGTTGGGTGAAGGGGATTGACGTGAAAGGATTTTCTCCAAGGATGTTACTGTGATAAATTCGTATTTGAAGTTATGAAAGGTAACAATGCTACTAGCTCCTTCTTAAGGGCCTAGCTGGTAATAGCTCAGTAAACTTCAAGTTTCCCACCATTTTCTTTTTCTCGTTCCTCAAGCTAGAGGTCTCTTTTGTTTAAAACCAGGATTTTATTTTTATACTTTGCTGGCTATCTAGCTGAAACAATCAGCTCAGATCATGGCATATACATATATTTTATTTGAACAGTTAATTTGAATTCCTTCAACCTCACAATATTGTATCATTTGGACATGAATGTGCCACCTGCTGTTGTTATTTCTTTATGCTTTCCAATATTTTTCTTGGCATGATTGTATAATATCTGTAGTTCTGTCTGTGGAATGGTGGTTGAAACCAAATCTTTTGATATTCATATATTAGATTAGTTTGCATCTGAAGTTTTAACCGATTTTTTTATCACGATTGCAGTTGACATTTTGAAGACCATAATGATTGACAAAATTCCAAGTGATTTGGAAGGAATGGAAGTCTCTATGCAACGGCTACTAGCTCTAATTGATGGCATGTGCAATTATGTTGATGATGTGGTGGTGAGTAAGATGGCACCCTTCATTTGTTCTAACCTTCCTGTTGCTTAAGATAATAATTGGTTCTTTTCTTAGGAGGGGCGTGCTGCAGCGGATAATAACATAGGGTGGTTTATATCAGATACTGTCACCACCCGTGTTTGAAGCTTGTAAATGACAACGTGCAGGCAAGATTGAGTTATTTCCGTATGATTGTAGCTGGGAATAAAGTTTCCAAATGATTGCACCAATGTCACCATTCATAAATACCTTATGAAAAGAATTCAAGCTTTGTTTCTTTGTTTTCAAAATTTAGTTCTCTTATCATTTGATTTTTGTCATTTACAATTTGATAGCATGTTACTGTTGTTATTGCGAGTAGTTTTCTGCTTTGTTCACTTGTGTCTATTGTTGGGATATTGCCACTTATATGGCAGCAGCCCTACTCTAGGAGAGGGTTGCCATTGTCAAGAGCCTGCAGCTGGAGTTGCACCAACTATGTGCACCCATCCAAGATGTCAAAGGTTGGTAGCCACCATTATTCAAGAAGTGCTGGAGTTGGCAGCCACCTTTGTTGAAGAAGAGCTGGAGTTGGTGGCACCATTCTTACCTATAAATAGGCATCAAGAGAGCATAGCAAATTGAGCAGAGAGATTGTGAGTGCAGTAGAGAGACCAAGAGAGAAAGAAGGGCTGCCAAGGGCAGCAGCCCTGCTGCCTTGTGCAGGTGTGTGTGTGTGAAAGCAATGAGAGTAGAGTTTGAGTGAAGTGATCCTCATCCTCCATGTGTGTTGTAACCCTATCTCTATATATCTCTAATAATATGGAACTCTCCCGTGGATGTAGGCGGTTTTGCCGAACCATGTTAAATATTGTGTCTCAGTGTACTTAGCCTTCAATGGGCAACTATCAGTACACCACTGGTCCGCGCATAGGGGAGCTGGAATCCCCAACAATTGGTATTAGAGCATTTGGTTTAAAGTGGTGTTTGATTTTTGCTAAAAAATGAAAGTTGTTAAAATTGTGTTTTGTACAAACCATTGTGTAGAGGAGTAAGAGACGAAGCCACTGTTGAAAACCGCGTCGAAATCGAAAGTCAAAAATGGCGACACGCGCCATCACGCTCCAGCGAGGTGGCTGGTCAAGCGCACAGACGCGCGTCTTCTTCACTCGGATGAACTGACCCGACCCGAATGCCAGTTGACCCAACCCATTTGGCTGACTCGGATAAGGATGACATCATCATGACGTCACTGTGATGTCATTATGCACAGTAGGCATGTCAGGGATGATGTCAGCATGCACAGTTGGCATGCCATGTCAGGGTCCAGTCAGCTGACTCGTCAGCACAGTAGGACCCACCTCCCACGTCATCGCCACTAGCCGAGCCGTTTTGGAGTTGAGCCGCGAGCTGAGGGAGAAGATTCTGTGCAGCAGAGTCTACGTGCAACCGGATCTGAGATTGAATCTGGGCCGCTCATCAGGCCAGAATTGTTTTGATCAAATCTTAGCCGTCTGAAATGCGATTTGGATGATTTCAGACTTGTTTCCAGCTAATTTGATCGTTTCAGATGCAATGGTACAGCCCGATCGTTGAGATTGAGACCAAAAGTGGTGGTGGTGAATTAACAAAAGAGATTGTCCGATCAAGAGGCATTTGAAGGTCGTTGTGGTGGTCGATGAAGATGATGAAGAAGAAGGTACACATGTTTACCCAATTACATGTGGTGAATTGATTAGTGGGGGTTTTTTAGTTGCCTTGAAAGAAGGCAAAATTGGGACACTTTGGACACCTGATCATGTGGACAATTAGAGGTGTAGAGTAAAAATTGACGAAGACCAATCTTGACGAATCTAAAAACTGGTAGTCTCGCCAGATGTTGAGAAATCATGTATTAAACTAGTATATTCCAGATCACTTGTAAAGGAAAGCCGCAACAAAGCTAGCAAATGGTTGTATATACAGAAAGACAGTACGATGGATAGATATGGCCTAAGAAGTACTGTCTAGGAGATTGGATTTTAAGCGGGACCAGTGTGACCCCTCCAATCTTTCCTGGGAACTTTCTTAGTGGAAGGATTATCCATACGATACTATTTTCGTATATATAGCAGTTTGAAATGAAATGGTTGAAGACTAGCAAGATGACGGCACAAGGAAACAGTTGGGTTCCGTATGTTCAAGGATTTGATGGAGTGGTGATTTCTCCAAAGAAGTTAGATTCGGTGACTGTGATTTCTCAAGGGTAGAATTGATGAAGACCCTGAGAATGGAAGATAAATACAGTATGGAGATAAAGATTGACGCCCTATTTTGACTTGGACAGGTGTTATGACAGGATGAGCTGCTGTCAAACATAAGCAAGGAATAGGGAGAATCTGGAGAACAAAAATTACACGAGGGCATACGAAGATTGTGCAGGAGTACCCATGATTCAACGAGGTACTGTAATGAGACAACAAGTGCAAGGAGAAGAAGTTTTCCCAGATGAAGCTCAGAGCAGAGACTGTGTAAAAGTTGTGTACAACAGGAAGTCTCTTGTGCTCTTGATGAAGGCAACATGCAAAGACCTTTCTAATGCATGTAAAGATGAAAAGAGAGCTGTTGTAGAGGCACCTAATTGAGGGGGTCCAAGCGCCTGTGATAAAAGGCGACCGCCTATGTTGAAAGGCGAAGACACCAAATAGAGTTGGTGTAGGTGGAGTTGTCAAGCAGAAAGGCATATAAGCTCCAAACATAGAAATCAAAGTGGAGGATTGCGAGGAGTATACCACAACTTTCTCTTTCTATGTAATCAGTGGCAGTTATCTCTCCCATAGTCCACATGGTGGTATAGAATTGTGGAGCCACTTTGAAGCATCTCAGCTGAAGGAGGATGCGACTGTCTATGAAAGGCGAAGACACCTTAGAGGAGGTGTAAGGGCCATAATAGGAGCCCCAGTTCAGACCGCCTTATGACAACAGGCGAAGACACCTTAGAGAGAAGGTGTGAGGGCCTTGATATGAGCCCAAGTTCAGACCGCCCCATGACAACGGGCGAAGACACTTTAGAGAAGGTATGAGGGCCATGATAGGAGCCCAAGTTCAGAATGCCCCAGAGCCAATGCGATGGCTAGATATGAGTGGACAGGTGTATAGTCAATGAAGAGACTATGATGAGTATAAAGACAAATGCAGGATTGACTTTTATGGATAGTGCCCCCATGCTAAAGATCAATAAGCTAGAAGACATTTGCCTTAGACAATAAGTGGGTTACTTATGGAACATTAAGATGCGACTGCTAGGAATGAGCAGTAGGCATGCGCAGGTTCCGGGAACAAGTTGACTCTTGTCAAGGTGGTGAGCTCGGTGAAGGCATTGTAACACTCAAAGTATCAAGACATATATGGATCAACCTTTAATGGGTTGCCCCCATAGGTGAAGGTGGAGAGCTACCTGGACTCTTAGGACTAAGAGTGAGAGACTTATGGAGAAGTAAGGCGTGGTTCCTAGGGTGGAACAGAGGGCAGACGCGACTCCTGGATGAGTAGACTCTTGGAAGAGTGGTGAGCTCGCGATCATATTGAGATACTCAGATAATGACTGTCGCACTTGGAAATAGAAATTTCTATTTGAGGGGGTGTTGTAAGCCTTGATGTGAGGCGTGATGAATCATTCCGGACCGAGAATGGTTTATACGCTCGAAGGGGAATGTTGTGTCCCAAAGACAAGCATTAACACTCTTCAGATGTGATGTGGCAGACCATCTGGTTGTAGTGATCCTTTTGTGTGAGAAAAGGTGTGCTTTGGTAACTCTGGTGATTGAAAGGTGTGGCAAGTACCATGTAAACTTGGCCGAAGATGCTATCAGAATGGTAAGCTTGGAAGAGCTGTAAGATGCAAACCTGTGCTGAAAAAGCAAGAGGACAATTGCCCTACATAAATGGCAAAAGGGGTGATTATTGGGATATTGCCACTTATGTGGCAACAGCCCAACTCTAGGAGAGGGTTGCCATTGTCAAGGGCCTGCAACTGGAGTTGCACCAACCATGTGTACCCATCCAAGATGTCAAAGGTTGGCAGCCACCATTATTCAAGAAGAGTTGGAGTTGGCAGCCACTTTTGTTGAAGAAGAGTTGGAGCTGGTGGCACCATTCTTGCCTATAAATAGGCATCAAGAGAGCATAGCAAATTGAGCAGAGAGATTGTGAGTGCAGTAGAGATACCAAGAGAGAAAGAAGGGCTGCCAAGGGCAGCAGCCCTGCTGCCTTGTGCAATAGTGTGTGTGTGAGAGCAATGAGAGTAGAGTTTGAGTGAAGTGATCTTCCTCCTCCATATGTGTTGTAACCCTTTCTCTATATATCTCTAATAATATGGAACTCTCCCGTGGATGTAGGCGGTTTTGCCGAACCACGTTAAATATTGTGTCTCAGTGTGCTTAGCCTCCAATGGGCAACTATCAGTACACCACCGGTCCACGCATAGGAGAGCCGGAATCCCCAACATCTATTTATCTAACTCTTATTTGGTTGCTTTCTCTGTGTTCTTACAGGACCATTTACTCTTGCTGTATTTGTCAAACATCACCAGAACTCGGCTCAACTTAGCACAGAAATTGAATACAGCTGCTCAGATCCTCTGATTTTTGTCCACTGGGTGAATTCTGGCCCAAAAACAATTTTAATTTTCATAGGTGTTAAGTGTTAACCTATAGTAATGTATTGTCAAGTTTGAGTTTAATCAGCCATTTTATCTGAGAAGATTGCTTTGATTTTTGTTAGGTAGGCTGTCCGTAATTTCGATCTAAGAATTAAATTGCCTTTTTATAATGGTTCAATTACTCTACAGAAAACGTCAATCACTTTTGTAAGCTTGAGGTAAAATCTGGTTTCCTTCCAAATGCTGCTACACTTTTGTTTTCTTCGTTATACTTACTCCCCAGTGGGGTTTCTCGAACTAGTGATCTCAGCATCCTAAATCTGCAATATGGTGATGCTGGAAGCCATAGAAACTGGGTTAACAACTTCCTTTTGATTAACAGGTAATATACTGGCACTGCATTTGATCGTGCGTAGAAAAATTCTCGATGAATATGTTAGCATATGTTGGCTTGGGGTGTGATTATTTAACTCGTGAGTGTTAACCTCTTGGAAGATGATCTCATGTTGAAATTAAATTCATATTCAGATCTCTCATATTCCTCTTGTCATGTTTTCTTGTTGAATCTAAAAATTCTCGACGTCTATGGGTTAGGTAAAGAATAGGCACGGGATATATGATCGTTTGTAAAATAGTTTTTGGTTTAAAAATAATTTTTAATTAATTATTTATTTTTAATGTTAATATATTAAAATTATTAAAAAATACTAAAAAAATATTAATTTAATAAATTTTCAAATAAAAAAAATACTCGTTAAGCACGTTCTCTCTCGTGTTGATATATATATATATACCTAAAGGATTGATGGATATCCCATTGCATGTATTCCGCCTTATCACGAGCCAATTCATCCGAAGAGTGACCTCGAACGTCGCACCTCTCACACTTTATTTGCACTGATCATGCTGTCTTCCTATGACTAGTTCTTTTTTCCCGCCCATTTTGTCGGCGGCCACGTTCGGTTATCTTCCACTATGGAGTAATTTGCAATAATGATAAATGTGGTGTGCAGTGCAGGAGAAAAGGGACGGAAATGTTGGGTCTGGCCTAGATTTCACGCATGCCCTATATTTCTTCATAGCCTCTAGCCCTCGTTTCGCACTAATCATTTTTCTGCTGTTATTTGTCGGGGCCAAATCCCCCACCTCTCCCACTCTCATCAAAATAAAGTGCTTCTCTCTAACCTTATCAACGGAAACACGTACAAAAGACAGCCAAATCAAACAGTCACCTTTTCCAATTCCCCTCTTAAATCCTTCCTATAACTGTTTGTGCATGTTTGCATCATTCCGATATGGTTCATAACTTCATATTGCTAACGAGTGTGTGGGCACTTCCTAAAGATGCATTTTTAGGTTTTGAAAACGAGTTTTTGTATATTAATTAACCATGGGTTGAAAAAGATTTAACAGTTCTAGCCGGTACTGAGACTTTTAATTACATGGGCATTTCGTACTATCTTGTTTGATTATTTGATCTATCTTTGTGGTTGTGATTGCACTTAAAAGTTTATTTTTCTCTTAGTAGAGGGTGAAGGTGTATAGAAGAGATTGCATTTGTATTCTGCAGAACTACAATGCTCGATAAGACTCTTGGTGAATAAGCAAAGGAAAAGAAAAAAAAATCAGGGATTATATGAAACTTTGGGAATGATTATTAACAAGAGTTTACACGACAGTACAGATTATTCAAGTCATTAATTAAGTAAGTACATAAGAGCTAGAACACCGCAGCCTGTAGTGCCAAATTACTAAGAGACAAATTAATTCATGCTCATCGTGACAGAACATCCTTGGGAATTGTAGGAAGTGTGTGAAACAAAAGTGGAAGGTGAACCTAAATTTTGGACCAGTACTGGGAGACCGGATTACAGAAAAGAACAAGTAAGTGGAAAGATTGGCCAAGAAACAGCGAGAAACTCAAGTCAAATTGCAAGAAATATAAGTTCGGATTGTATTTTTTTGTATGAGAGGAAATTTAGTGAAATTCGTCACATCTATTTTCCGCACTATATTTTCTTAGACTGTTAATACACATGATGTAATAAAGCATATAATTCAGATTTTATGCTCTACGCTTAAATTCGCAATAGTTATTTAATCTGCAGGTTTGAAATTCTTGATGCCTAGCCACAAGTGGGAAATTGCTTTTTAAAAGCAGCACACCATCATTAAGAGTATTTGTAGATAGTGTTTGTCTACGTTGTTGCGTCTGTGTTTTATTTAAAACACAGATGCAACAATGTTTGGTTAAAAAAATTATAAATTCTTATTCATGGGTCTCACCAAGTTATGTGTTTGAAACGCATGGAAATCGAAAGCAGGCCCTACCTGCTTCTCGCGGCTGCACCATGCAGCATCCCTTCAACAGTGCAAGTGAATTTTAATTTACTTGCACTGTTCACTTAAACATTTTTTTTTAAAAAAATCAGTCCATTTAATTGATTTCACTTGCATTATTCACGTGAATGTGATAGTAATTTTTATTTTTAAATAAAAAAATTAGTTTAAGTTGAATTAAATTTATTCATACTGTCATTTTAATTTTATTCCTGATAATATTTTATCTAATTTTATTGAACGCTCTAAAAATCATCGAAACTGTAGTTCTTGTCGGATGAATTTTGTATATAATAAGATTGTAGATAGTTTAATGGAACAATAATTTTTTTTTATATAAAGTATAATTTATTTCACGATGTAATAGCAATAGTTAAATCTATAATATTTAAATTAAAAACCAATAATATATATATATATATATATTTTAAATTATTTTATAACCTCAATTTGAAAAGTATTTTTTTAACCAAACACATTTAAACTATTTTTTCTTCAACCTCAATTTCAACCACAGTTTTAACCAAACACCTATTTTTTCAAACCAACCTCAACTAAAAGTACTTTTTATAAAACAATTTTTTTCAAATTACAACCACAACAACTATCGCAATACCAAATACACTCGTATTCTCAGACAAAGTGAGTTCAACTCTCCGTGGTCATTTCAAATTTCTCTTCAACTACCACAAAGGATAGAAAAAATAAATTTGGTATTGAAATGGTAGTAACCTCAAGATTAATTTCATCCTTTCCGATAGTCAATATTATTAACCTTAAAATTTTGAACTAGTAGTTGAAGGACAAGCTCTTAAGTACAAGGGTTCACTTACTTTACTTCTCACAGAGCTAGTGACTGCGCTTAAGTTCCCTAATTTTGAACTAATTAAGAAGTTGTGGGCAAAACAGACATCTAGAAAAAGAGCATGTAGCTGCCTAAGACAGAAGTCACTTGACATTAGAGAATACAAGTGGCTTCCCCCTTTTGGTTGCTCCCGAGTTGTCTCCCCCAAATCTCAATTCGGAGGCTTTGTTGTCCTTTAGTTAGTGTTCCCGAGAAGCAGGTTTAACCCGACATTGCTTGACTAATCTAGCTGTAATAGTTTATTGCAACCTAACTAAGTATCTATGTCAGTGGATGCGATCACAATAGTCCAACCAAAATCATACAATGTGAATACTTTGACTTTCACTTGTACAATATAAATCTTCTCTACCAAGACATTCTGAGGTTTTTGAACAATCCTAGTGTTGTTTAGCATACATTTTATAGTTTAAAAACAAAACTTGGATAACCCTTGTCCTGGCTGATAATTTGGACCGACTAGATTAACAAGCCTGCTAATTAATTAAGCTTGATCAGAAGGCTATATAATAGAAACTCATTTAGCCATATATAACAATATCAGCAGCATATATAATCTACCAATGCACATCAACTCAAAGAAATAGAAATTCAATTTAGTGACGTTGTTTAATAAACCTGGATTACTTTAAGATAAAGTTTAATTGGATAGCTCTCATGTCCTGACGGGGTTGGATTGTTTACTAAAAACATGAAGAACACAACGTCACACAGAACTAAACCCTTAGCTACATTATTAGCCATATGCAACAGCATCGGGTGCACACTTTACTGAAAAACACAAACAATACCTTATCTATTTGTCTGTCTACGAAGATCAACCCATCCAAGAAATAAAATTAAGCATATATAGAACTAAGATTCACTGTCATTAATACTACAATATTATTATAATTTAGTGACAAGTAGTGATCCAACCTACTTGTTGTTTGCTCGCGGACCAATACGTTGAACAGTGGCAGCTTTTGCGCATGTCTCTCTCTCTCTCTCTCTCTATATATATATATATGCACAAAAATCCTGGCACGACCAAATCCTTACAGATATTCAGCCTCAAACAATCCCTAAAATCAAAGCAGACTGAAATTAATAAACAAAAGTTCTGATTCTGCTATCCTTTGATCACCAATTCAATAAAACAAAGGATAAGTACAAAATAAATAAATAAATAAAGCGTGTGTGTTATTGTGTAGTCTATTATAGATGCACACGGGGTCTTGTCTTTTGAGTTCAGAAGCTCAAAAAGAAAGTTCTCTCACAGACTTGTATCAAAGTCGAAAGTACGCATCTGAAGCTAACAGATACAATGGAAGAGAGAATGTCAGGCTTTTGTACCACAAAAGCAGGACGTGGTGGGAGCAGTGGCAATAACTATGCCTCAGGAACTAAATGCGGGCGTTGGAATCCTACTATCGAACAAGGTAAACTTCTAACTGACTTGTTCAGGTCTGGTGTTCGAACCCCAAGTACCGATGAGATCCAAAACATCTCCACTCGGCTTAGTTTTTATGGCAAGATCGAGAGCAAGAACGTTTTCTACTGGTTTCAAAATCATAAAGCTAGGGAAAGACAGAAGAGGCGCAGAGTTTCTGTCGATGAGAAGGATGTCATGATTCGTCGAGATGACAAATTTTCTTCTGCGCGATGTAAATTAGCTCTACATAAACCTTTACTCTTCTTAAAAATAAACGTGAAGTAAGTTGCATTAAATCTTTTCTTGTAATCTTCTTTTGCAGATTTTACTGAAATAGGTCAGGTGAACGAACGAGAACAAGTGATTGAGACTCTTCAACTCTTCCCTTTAAAATCCTTTGATGAAGTGGAGTCGGAGAAGTTCAGGTTGCAGGCAAATGAATGCAATGAAGCTGCAGCTGCGTTTTCTTATAAATTTGGTACAGAAATGGATCGTCCACAACTAGATCTGCTATTAAGCTTTCTGTAAAACAAGCTTCGAATCCATAAAAAGCTTGAGGAATTTAGTCTTTGTACTAATGATTCGAAGTATATTAGGTTCAGCATGGTTGGTAAAAAAATGGGGCAGCAAGTACTTGAAGTTGATGCTGTCTTTTTGATAGTTGCTCTTTAAATATTATAAATGCTTCAACATTCTCATCTGAATGCTCCCAGTAACAATTTTTTTTTCCTTTCTCTGTGTTTACTCTGTTGGAGTAATTTACTTTTATTTATGCTTGGAAATCGGAATTAGGCTTCCCGTCACGAGAAATATGCTTCCTCGAAGTGCATAAAAGACTGGTATAATTGGTTCATGCCTAGGGTTTGCTAACTTAATTTGAAATTCACGCAACCGATCTCTTCACAGTCCTTAGTCAAGAAAGAACATGATACGGTCTGAATGGAGCAGCATTTAAAACGCAAATATGATTATTGTTTATATTTATATGCATGGTGGAACCAAGCTACAAGTCTCGTTCCATTTCATTTCTTTCTCTTGTTATCATTGTGCCTATGATCAATATTGTTCATCAAGTTTTTGCACCCCACTCTTGCCACAGTTATCAGTTAAGAATTTCTTTCTTACATGCAAGCGATACGTTGAAAACTATTTAACTCATGAACAAGACAGTTTGATTAATAGATTGAGAAGAAATAATGACATGCCTAACAAGAGGAATAAGAGTTTTTGTTAATAGAATAATATCGTTGTCTTTTCCTGAGAAAGTTGTTGCATTCCTTGAAGCAATATTGCTCATCTTTCTTCTGCCCTGAATAAATTAGTCGAAATGATAGCTAATTCTAAAATAGTGTCTGAAAAGTCTGGTTTTGTTGGTTTTTTCTTTCATATATCTTTTGCCAAAAGGATAAAAAAGTCGACGTACAAACATGCTTCGGCCTCCCTCTTTTCTGGCCAAATTAAGAGAGAAGGTTGTAAATATTTTTTTTCCTCCCCCGCTTCCGTCTCTGGTCTTAGCAAAGTCGCAACAAAATTCAATACATATGACATATATGCATTGTCATGCCTTCAGTTCTTTCTGATTACGAAATATAGAGGTTCGAAACCTGTTAAACGTCGTAGAAGAATGCCAATACCAATATCAATTTAGTTTATTTTATTTGTTTAAGTTGCATTTCAAGTTTTCTCCCAACTTTATTCTTAAAATAATTTAACCAAGTTATTTGAGAATTTCTATAAATATATTTTATTGTCTTGTTATTAAATTGAATCTCAGTATCTTTGTATTGGTACTGTTAAAAGTGTATTTATTTTAGATTTAATAATAAATGCTTTTAAATGGAGTAAATAATAATTTAAAGATATTGAATCCTCATACAACAAGGATACACAATCAATAATAATTCCTTTCAACATAATTTCATTTTTTTTATTATATAAGATATTTTTTCTTCAGACTTGAAGGTAATTTTTATGAATGAGTCTCTAAAGGTCTTCCCTTCCCTAATTAATCCCTTTGTACCAGGAAAGAGTGGGTATACCAAGTCGATGCCGTGAAGCAAAAATGTCCAAGATATATGCATCCAGACTAGATCCAAGAAGGCCGAAAGCCCATTTCAGGTCCAACATGTCTTAGAACGAACATGGGCCTTTTTATTAACCCGATTCTGTTTAATATTTCGTTGAGATAGAGAGCCCATCCAACGCCTAAGCCGGACCTTAGAACTGAAAAATAACCTCATTTCCCCACCGCACCGAAGAGAAGAAAATAAAAAACAAAATTACTTCACCTCACTTGCGAAAACAAACGATTTCTAGCGAACAAGCATCGTCGAGTCGGCGTCGAGTCGTTCAGTTTCTAGGTAAGAAAGTAAGAATGGATGTGATAAAAACGCAACAGATATCGGCGAGACCAATCGAGAAAGTGATAGTGCACCCTCTAGTACTGCTTAGCATCGTTGATAACTACAACAGAGTAGCTAAGGACACCCGCAAACGTGTCGTTGGGGTCTTGCTTGGCTCCAGTTTCAAGGGCACCGTCGATGTAACTAACAGTTATGCAGGTGTAATTTCTCTTCAATTTTCGCTTCTCCCTTAGATCTGTTTTGTTTTGTCCTCTTTAGTTTTTATTTTAAATTCAGTCTGTAAGTTGTAGTTTTAGTTTGTTTGTTTTTTTTTCATTTTCTTTTGTTATTTGCTATTTTGGATTATACTTGTATGCAAGTAAAAGGAATTTAGAGTTAGAGGATGCTTTATTTGCTTCCAAATTATTAAAATAGAAATGGGTTTTGTTGATTCTGCTTTTATATAATAATAATAATAATAATAATAATAATAATAATAATAATAGCTTTCATTTAGTGTATACTGTGTGACAAATTGTTGAAGTTGAAATCGGTTTTTCAAATTTCTTTTTTTTTTTAGTTCAGTTAGTTATACCATATAGTTTTTTACTAGCTAAGAATGTAGATGTTCAGCGCACTGTTTAGTCTGCGTGGAGGATAATTATAAGAGGTGTAATGTTTTCTTGTTTAATGCATGGACCTGTGAACTTCAGAAGTGTCACAACTCTAACAATGATTGTCATGCTTGTCGAACTAGCATGTGCCAAATTAGACTCTTAATACCAAGTTTCAAGAGTTTCCTGTGAGAAGTTATTGTCAAGCTATTGCTGTAGTCTCACTTTTCTTTTTGCTAGCTATTTTTGTCTCCCTTGTTTTAATAGGTGTTGAGATTCTAGATTGCAAGCTGTGTTTGATTAAGCTAGTAGTGTATTGTTTGAATTGTATTTTCTCAGTGCCATTTGAAGAAGATGACAAGGACCCAAGCATCTGGTTTCTTGACCACAATTACCACGAATCAATGTTTTCCATGTTCAAAAGAATAAATGGTAATGCCTGGGAAAATTGTTCCTTCCTTTGCATTTCTCTCTGGTTGGTTTTATGAAATTGACAAATTACCTTTTTCAGCCAAGGAGCATGTCGTGGGGTGGTACAGCACTGGGCCAAAACTGAGGGAAAATGACCTGAAGATTCACGGATTATTTAACGAGTAAGAATACCAACCATGACTTTGAAGGTTATTTATCTTTTCAACCTGTGTGCTGAGAATCAATCATGATTAACTAGCTGCACATGAGTTTCAAAATCTGTGCACTCATCCCTGATGGAAATGACCTGGTCTGACTCTTAGTGTCTTCCTCCTGTCAAATTGATTTGGGATTTGAGAAACATTTTTCTCCTTTCTCCTCTATTCATTGAGTTTAATCTGGCATTGCAGTTATGTTCCAAATCCTGTCTTGGTCATAATTGATGTCCAACCAGAAGAGTTGGGAATACCCACAAAAGCATACTATGCTGTTGAAGAGGTAAAAGAGGTGAGTACATAACTTAAATAACAATGTAATGATTAATTGGCTAGATGTTTTGATTAAGTCAATCATATATGTGTAATGCTGGATTCGCATATGTTAGGAACTTATAATGGTTGTTTGTTGCCTTCAGAATGCTACCCAGAAAAGTCAGAAGGTGTTTGTTCATGTGCCATCAGAAATTGCTGCCCATGATGTCGAGGAAATTGGTATGCCACCGACAGTCGGATATCTTTGTTTTAAAAGTAAATTTGATCCATCTTCTGGATGCTTTTAGGGGAGTTTCAAGTTTCCTTAGCTGATATTCGATGGGATTGAGCTGCTTTTTTATGATTTTGCTTTTTTTCTCTCTCCCAACATGATTATAATCTAACTTTTACCTGACAAGAATGAGTTGATTCTTGCCTTCTATTGTATGCACAAAAGTACACTTGTGGCAGTATAATGCAAACATTTGTATCTTGTTTTGAACTTTGAATTCTTCTTTTTTAATTTTAACAGGTGTAGAACACTTATTGAGGGATGTGAAGGACACAACTATCAGTACTCTTGCAACTGAGGTCTTGTTACTTGACGAAGCTTGATTTATTCTGTTACTTTCTTTGTTTTGCTGTAGAAGGGACTCAGTTTTTTCCCCGCTTTTTTCCCCTGTCTTTGTAGGTTACTGGGAAACTCGCAGCTTTGAAAGGGTTGGATGCTCGACTAAAAGAAATACGTGGTTATCTTGACCTTGTCATCGAAGGAAAGCTCCCATTAAACCATGAGATTCTGTACCATCTACAGGTTCAGTATGCATCTCTCAGATTTTCTTTTTCTGGCCACTTGCTTAAGTATTTCTGTTATTGTTTTTAGTGAAATGTGGACACCATCACTGCCCCCTTGAACCGTTCAAAATGGAATCATCTGAAGGAAAATGTTGCACGGATAGGAAACTTTGTTCCTCTTAGAAAGCTGATTGATGTTGACTTAGCAGGAATTCGTTGGCATTAACTTGTTTATTCTACTCTGGCCTTCTACTTTCACAGCTTGATTGTTGATGCTACTGTAGACAAATTTAACTTAACTTAAATTTGAATTTAAAACCATCGCTGAAGTGCTGAATGGTTCTGTGAATTGAGTGATTTTTTCTTTGCATGGTCTTGCAAAGACCTGCACGGGTCACCTTTCATGC